>Ga0307990_1000127_pt1 | contig 73266 bp, 67 predicted proteins | sample EllFjometagen129_FD_203168 | JGI IMG/M metagenome (GOLD analysis project Ga0307990, IMG submission 203168) | Marine microbial communities from Ellis Fjord, Antarctic Ocean - #129 | ecosystem: Environmental > Aquatic > Marine > Unclassified | place: Southern Ocean | collected 2014-10-08
GCTTATGCAAACAATGGAGAGATATGTTCTAAATAGTATCCTAAAAGAATTTAATGAATATTTTAAAGAGTGGTTTGGAATGTTAATTGAAGATGAGAATCTTTCTGTAAGATTAGATGATTCGTTCACTCCAATTATTGAGCAAAATGGTTATGAGAATCTTGTTCAGAATCTTTCTGGTGGTGAAAAAACAAGTGTTGCTCTTGCATACAGACTGGCATTGAATAAAGTTATTAATGATTTTGTTTCAACAATTAGAACTAAGGGCTTGCTTATTCTTGATGAGCCCACTGATGGTTTTTCTTCTAATCAACTCGATAAGCTTAGGGATGTTTTAATGCAGATAAAGTCTGAACAGATAATAATTGTTAGTCATGAGAGTAAGTTGGAAAGTTATGCTGATAAATTAATTAAAATTTCAAAAGAGCATCATGTCAGTTGTGTTAATTAATTTCTATGTGTGCAATTATTGGAAAGTGATCTGAAACATAAGGGGCTTTAATAATTTCTTTTGAAGAGATGATTATATTCCCCTTTTTAGTTGCTAAAACATAATCTCTTTTTGTATCAGGTTCAACATATTTATTAGCTCGAGATTTGGTGTATGGATTTAGACTTGAACGAGATATTTCTTCTGTAGGTTTATCTGCATACTTAAATAAATTATTTATTTTCATAAATGCTTCTTCCCTCAGGTCTAAATCACCAACAAGGATTGCTTTTTCATCTCCTATTCTTTCTTCTAATAATTTAAATTGGTCTTTGGTAATAACTTCTTTGGATTCATTTGATGGATAATATAAGTGTGTATTGTAGATAAATATGTTGCCTTCCAGCTCAATTTTATGATACCCTTTTTTGGTTACTTTTGTTGTTAATTCACTTGCGTTATTAGAAGGGAACTGGTTTGTTTCTCTAGATATGATTTCAAGATCGCTTCTTTCTGAAGATACACCTGTAATAAGACCATCTCTTTCATACCATGGATCGTTTGATGTAACAAAGTCATATTTCTTTAATTCCTCTTTGAATAAATTAATATACTTTTTTGTCCAAACCTCTTGTAGTGTAATAATATCTGGATTGGTATCTTTTATTAAAGAAATGATTTCTGCTGCTCTTTTCTTCTTGTCTGTGGAAAGAAGACTAGGAAGAAGCCAACAATTTAGGTTGAATATCTTAACATCCATTTTTAGTAGATAATCCCAACTACAACTCCGATTGGTTCTCTAACAATAACCGGATCTGTATCAGGATTATTATCTCCTTTTGTAATGAAGTATATTCCTTGATCATCATAATCTTTTGCAATTACTCTGTGGATATACGTTTGGGTACCTACTTTGAAAGAAATTATATCACCAACATTTATGTCATCTAAGCTCTCTGGAACTATTTCAATAACATTTGCTTCAACATCAAAAATCGGATCCATAGAATTTGTGTTTGTAAATCCAATCCATCTTGAGTTTTCAACATTTAGAATAACTTTATCTTGGTAAACATTAACTTGTGATTCATCTATCCAATTGCTTGGAGAAGTAACATCTGCTGAATGCCCAAAGGGCATGTTAAGATTAGAACTAAATATATTACTCACTATTGCACCTAGTGCAAAGATGAATACCAGAATTAAAAGATCTATAATTATTGTCTTTTCTTTCATATCTCTATGTAGGCACTTATTATTTATAAACTTTTCTATTATTAGTTACTTAAAAGTAGTAACAAGAAGGGTGCAATAACATTTATAAAGAAAATCGTTTTCCATAGACTTGTTATAGCGGAGTGGGGCAGTCAGGAGTGCCCGGAGGGCTCATAACCCTCAGGTCAGTGGTTCAAATCCACTCTCCGCTATTTCTTCTTTATCAAGTTCTTTGCGTTGTTTCCTGAGAATTTCTATTTGATCGTCTATTTGTTTTGTTAGTTGTCTCTTGTCTTCAATGCTTTCTGGCATCCTTAATATCTCTAGTCCGTTCTCTTTAAGAATCTCGTTGGCTTTTTGTATTTTTCGTTTTAGTATCTTATTCCTTTCTGTTGCAACATCAAGTTTATCTTTAACTTGTATTATATATTCTGTTCCTAATTTTAAAAGTCCTGCGTGCACATGTCCGGGTTTTATCCTAAAACAAAAACTGTTTCCAGATCTTGCTAGTTTTGCTTTTAGCTCCATTTTTTGTTTAGCTCCTTGTTGTGGAATACAGAAAAGAATACTTATATATAAATGTTACGCTGATTGTTCCTCTACTTTTTATGTTACGCTATGTGTTACCCTATATGTATGGATAAAGAAGAATTTCAAATATTTTTAGCAAGAAGTAAGTTAAGACAAATTGTCTATAAAAAGCTACAAGAGAAGCCACAGATAGCTTCATTCCTTGCAAAAGAGCTAAAGAAGCACAGAGAGTCTATATCTAGAGTGTTTAAAGACATGGAGAGAATAGGCTTAGTAAAGTGCCTTAACAAAGAAGATCCTCACTTTAGGAAGTATAGTTTGGTTAAGAAGTGAGGATTCATAGTTAATGAGATATTAGTTAATCCTTAGTTGCTAAGTAAACTGGCGTTAATATTTATTTATTATCTCCTTTAGATGTTCTAAAAATTCATCTGCATCTAGAAAATAATTTGGATATGCTTTTTCTAAATCCGTTGAAGTATCTGCACTTACAAGGACGACATCATATTCTTTTTTCCCTTTATTCTTTTTTTCTATTTCAGAATATTTTTTTATTGCTTCTGACTCTTCACTTTTAGTATAAGAAATAATGGTTAATTTTTCTTCTGGAATGTTTAGTTCTAATAGGTAGTATTGGTATTTTTTATTTTTTCTGCTTTCCTCTTTAAAAATTTTAAGAGCCCGTCTCCAACCTCTCATTATTTTAATTACTTTTAATTGGCTTTCTTTTTGTTTGATTTGTAAATATAACTCTTTTTCGTCAGTGGGAGTATCTTTAATACAAGGACAATTTTCAATTAATGCAAAAGCTGAACTAACTAGTTTAAAAAAATCTAACCAATCAGTATCTGCTTCACTTGATTTAATTGCTTGACTAATAAAAAAACCTACTGTTTCAACAGCAGTTGACCATAGGTGTTGTAACCTTGATCTTATTTGGATTTCCACAAGAAGACCATTGTAAATATTTTTCCCTTTATCACTATAAAATTTATATATTAGATGCAAACCTCTGTACCCTGAGTGTCTAGGCTTTGTAATAAAATCTTTTTCAGTGTACCTTTTATGTTTTAACTCACTTTTTATAAAGTAATCTTGAGCAAATTTTTTAACCAAACTAACATCTGATAATACTGCGCGACAGCCGCCAATATCTTGCATTTGAGAAAGGGTTAGTTTCCGCATATGACCTATTTTGCTTCTGTTTAGTTTATTTATTATTGCTGGAATACGTTTTAAACGCTGAACACCAAACCCTTCATTGTCAATATTTGGTAATTTTCTTTTTAATCGCATCTTAAAAACATGCATTGGATAGCTATGTATTGCTCTCCAATTATCTAAAATTTCGAATGCTTTATTATACTCTTCCGCAGTATGATTGTCATTAATTAATACTTCTCCTGCCCAATCTATTTCTTTTGAATTATATCCTTTGGGTTCTCTCCATTTCATAAGCCCAAAAGAAGATTATCTTAATTATAAATCTTTTGGTTTGCGCACTTTCCCATTTCACAAATAGAATTTTTTTTATATTTTAATTTGGGCGCTTATTTTTTCTGGGTTTATTCCAATAGGGGCTTTTGCATTTTGGACATATTATCGGGATTTTTCTTTTATTTCTTGGTATCCAAGTATATTCACATCGCTCACATCTATATCCTGTCAAAGTTACTTTAATTTCTGCCATATACTTATATAAGTATAACCTATATATAAATGTTTTGGGGAAATAATTTGACTATTTGCACATAAAGTTTATCTATCAAAACTATGTTTATATAAGTAAGGTGAAATCTTTGGTAGGTTTTCAAGTTAGTATGGCTTTCTTATTTAATAGAATCTTCAACCAAACTATTTATAAACAAAAGCTTCATTAATAGATTATTATGGCGGGTCAGTGGTTCAAATCCACTCTCCGCTATTATTTCTTTTTAGATTTGAACTTGTTCCGTAGCGTATCAGAATTTGAATATTTTTTGAGAACTATTTGGCTTAATGTGTTTAGTGTTTTAGTTAATTAGAAGATTTTGACTGAATTAACTACTTGTTTGATTTGAGGCATAACTGCACTATAAAATTTATCAAATCCAATTCCTAATTTTGGATGCTCTAAGGTAACTTTTTCATAAGCTTCTCCTATGTGTTTTTTGTTGTTGAAGTCACCCTTCATTCTTTCTACCTCGCTAATAAGTTGTTGATATCCACAAATTAATTGTCCGCTTACTGCGGTAGTAGAGGTCCATAAGTTAAGTCTTGCTGTTTTGTTGTTGTTGGCTATTTCTTTTAGTTCTAGTAGTTCGGGTGTCATACTATAGATATTTTAGCTTTTATTTATAAGCTTTTCTGTTATTAGTTACTAGTAAGTAGTAAAAAGAATCAAAAGTCCAGTTATTTTATAAATGTCACTAGCTTTACTAGGAGTATGGTTCTAAAAAACAACATATTCCTTGCACCCATGGCTGGTTTTACAGATGCAGCATTTAGAAAATTATCTCAAGACTATGGTGCAACTATGACTTTTACAGAAATGGTTAGTGTTAACGCTTTGTCTAGAAGGAATAAAGCAACACTAAAATTATTATCTTTTTTCACTGATGAAAATATTGGAGTCCAATTGTTTGGTCAAGATCCAAAAACTTTTGTTAAGGCAATAGGGATTCTAGAAGAATTTGAAAAAGAAAAAAATTTCAAGTTTGCAGCAATTGATTTAAATTTTGGTTGCCCTTCTTCAAAAATAATTAGGCAAGGCTCAGGATCTGCATTATTGATAAGACCTAATAAAATAAAACAAATTGTTGAAGCAGTTGTTTCTGTTGCAAAAAGACCAGTTTATTGTAAAATAAGATCTGGAATATCTTCTAAGAAAATTAACGCAGTTGAGATTGCAAAAATTTGTGAAGAAGCTGGTGCGTCCTTGGTCACAGTTCATGCTAGAACACAAAAGCAAGGTTATAATGGTAAAGCAAATTGGTCAATAATTAAAAAAGTAAAGCAAGAAGTTAAAATTCCTATTTGTGCTAATGGTGATATAAAAGATTTTGATTCTTATCTTAAATGCAAAAAGGAGACAGGTGCAGATTGTTTTATGATTGGTCGTGCAGCAGTTGGCAATCCTTTTATTTTTAAAGAGCTTTCTGAAGAGAAAAAAATAATTCCTTCAATAGAAATGAAGGTTGCTGCATTTATGGAATACTTAAAGTATGCAAAAGAACTAGATATTAATTTTAATCAGATAAAAGTCCATGCTCAAAACTTCACTCGAGGAATTCCCAGTTCTACAAAAATTAGAAATGCTCTTTCCAGGGTTAAAGATTTGGGTGAGCTGTTAATTATAATAAAAAATATAAAGTTTATAAAAACCTAATAAAATCTATTTAATATGGCAAGATTCTGTCCAAAATGTGGAAAAAGTATAGATAAAGGTGTGTTTTGTGCAGATTGCAAACCGCATGTTCTAGATTATAAACCCTCAAATGTAAAGATTTGTTGTGTATGTAAAAAAATATTTACTCATGGTTCTTGGAAAGCAACAGATGATCCTATAGGTTTAATCACTAAGGAAATTAGATCTAAGGTTAAGCAGAAAGATGTTGAAGTTAATGTTATTGGTGAGTTGCCAGAATTAAAACCTGGAATAAGACAATTTCTAACTGCAGAAGTTATACAGGATGAAGTTGTTCATGAAGTTCTTTGTGAAGTTGAGGTGACTTATTGTCTTAAGTGCGCAAAATTAGGAACACAATACTTTGAAGGAGTTTTGCAAATAAGAAATATTTCTGAAAAATCAGAGAAGATTATTGCACATGTATTGTCTAAGGCTGCAGAGCAAGGAAATGCTGTTAATAAGGTGGTCACTCACCCAAAAGGTGTTGATTATTATATGACCAATAAAAGGGCAATGCCTAAGTTGGCTCAGAAAATAATTGAAAGAGCTGGTGGTTTTTATGCTTCAAGTGCTAAACTTTTCTCTCATAATCATCAAACAGGTAAAGAAATTTATAGGTTAAATCTTTTACTTGAGTTGCCTGATTTTAATATTGGTGATGTTTTCTTTTTCAAAAATAAATATATTATTATAGAATCTTTTAGTAAGAAGATTTCTTCTAGAAATTTGTTAACTGGGAAAAAAGTAATATTCGCTTATGCAGAATTTAAGAAAATAAGAGATAAAGATTTTGATCAAGCAAAAAAAATAATTAGTTCTGAGACTACTATTATTCGTCTGAGGCCGCAACAAGAAGTTCTGCATCCAGAAAATTATCAGCCAGTTAAAGTTCTAAATCCTCTTGATGATGCAAAAGAAGATCAAAAGGTTAAGATTATTCTTATTGATAAGGGCGCAATAATCATTTAGTAACTCCTTTATAGTAGTAAGTAAGCGAAAGATTTTTAAATAAATTCTGTTGTTGTAGCTGATATGAATGAAAAAGTAATGTTAGATTTAATGGCTGCAGTTAAATTTTCTAATTTATCGTATATTTCAGATGAATTATTAGATAAGTCAATTGATTTTGTTTCTGAGAATCCTAAGTCTTTTGAAACGAAACTAAAAGGTATTGATAAACAACATGTTGCATTCTATCAACATTTAGCAAATCCTAGTTTAATTTATTTAACAATTAAAAATGATAACCAAATTATTGGTGAAGAAGAGTATAGGCTAATGCTTCAAGAAGCAAACGAAACTTTTGCAGAATTTCCTCTTACTCGGTCTATAGAAACAACTACTCCTGACGTAACCTTTACTTATACTGGAGAATCTGAATCAAGAGGACAAATTCTTTATGATATAGCTTTCAGTAAATATTTAAATGATTCTAAAGAGGATATAGTTATTGAGTCAGATATGTTTCCTAAAGCAAAAAAGTTTCTAAAAAGTTTACAAAATTTCAATGATGAGAAAACTAATCTTCTTGTTAATGTCTATAAATTTATTTCTTTTTGTCAATCAGGGTTTTTTGAGTATTTTGATAAAGCAAGAATGATAAAATTAGATCAAGAAGATTTATCTAATCCTTTAGATGCAGATCAAGCTAAGATTTCTAGAATCTTATCAGGGAGACATTTTAATATAATAAATAAGAAAAAAGATTTTGTAAATGTTTATATTGGCACTTTAATGCCAAATAATAAACAAATACAAAGATTTTATACTTCCGGTGCGTTGAATAGGGTATTTCTTGAAGAGATGAAACATAAAATTGTTTATACTGATATGGGCTTAGCAGGAAAAGTTAATGCAGAAAGGTGTTTTGTTAATAAGTTAAGGTTAGAGTCAGGTGTCCCGAATCATCGTGTAAGAGGAAGAGAGTATTGTCTTGATAAGAATAAATTATATACTATTGAATATTAGGTTATAGTTAAATATAAATTCTTATTATTTTATGAAGAAGTGTTTGTTTATTTAATCAAAAGAATTATATTCTTCTTCCCATTCAATGTTGCCTTTATCAAATTCTGATTCTAATTTTCTTTTTAATATATTTAACATTTCGCTTAATTCAGGAAATTGTTTCACTGATTTGTTTGCATAATTGGCAATGAATTTCGGTTTGTCATAAGTTTTGTAGCCACTTTCTACTAGTTGTGTTAAAGTTTCAATTTTATCAAGAGCTTTTATGAATTTTGATTCTCTAGTTATTCCTTTTTCATACTCATGCCATAAATTTGAAATTTCTTCGCCAATGTTTTCTGGAAGAATATCTTTTAATTCCTTTATTGCTTTAATTTCTTGTTTATTTTTCTCTTCAATGGAAACTTTTCCTTCTGCAATTTGAATTGCATCAATATCTCCAGTTAATGCTTCTGCAAGATCATGAACTAAAGCAATTTTAATGGATTTATTTATATCAAGGTTTAGTTTTAGCTCATCTGCAATAATGAATGTGGTTAACGCCAATCTCCAAGAGTGGTCTGCACTAGATTCTTTTCTTCCAGAAGTAACTTTATTATACCTTAAAGTTGATTTTAAATTTTCAATCTTATGTAGAAAGTCAAATATCTTTTCTAAGTTGTTTCCCATTGTATATTCACATTAAGTTTTTCATTCTATAAATTCAAAACGAGGCATTTCTTTCCCATCTCGATTAACCGTTTCAAGAAACATTTTCTTAGGTCTTACCCACAAAGAACCTTTTTCAAATTTATCTGAATCATAAAGTGCTTTATAGATTACTAATTCTTCTAAGGTTTCACTATGTCTAGCAAATCCTGTAACTTCATACAGTTTTCCCTTAAAATGTTTATATTTTCCGAGTTTTACTTCCATTTTAATATTTACCAAGAATCATAATATATAAAACTTATTATATTTTGTAGACTAATTTTATACAAAAATCCTCATCTTCAATTAAAGGCATTTTCAGAGCTTCCTTTGGTGTTGCCCATTTGAAATCTTTATGTTCTTCGTTGTTTATTGTTACGGTCTGTTCTTCAGTTAGTTTTGTGGTAAATATATGATAGATAAAATCGAATTCAGGAAATTTTACATATAATTTTGTGATATAGGAAAATTGTTCTGAGGGTATTTTTAATCCTGTTTCTTCTTGAAATTCTCTGATTACTGAATCAATAAGTTCTTCCCCTTGGTCAACTTTGCCTGCAGGAACTCCCCAGGTGTTGCCTTGAGGTTTGTGGTCTTGTCTATGAAGAAGTAACATTTTCCCCTTATGATCAACATAACAACTAACAATTTCAAATTTAGGACTAAATCCTGATGGCTTTTCTTTGTAAATCATATTCTATTCCCGTCCATATAAATAACATCCGACTAAAAGCACTGCAAATTCTAGAAGTGCAAGTCCATTCATAATTAATATAGGTGCATTCATCAATTCTATCCCATAAAGAACCCAAACAATAGATCCTGCTGCTAAAATAATATATGTTAATAGTGAAAGATCTTTTGCGCTCTTTGTTTTGTAAACTTTATAGATTTGGGGTAGATTTGCAAATCCGTTTATTACACCGAATGCTGCTGCAAGTGTCGCGAGTAGTGTCATAACTTATAACCCCAATCTTTCATCTAACTCTTTTGCAACTTCGTTCAGGTCAGAAAGTGTTTCATCGATATTCTTTTTAATTCTTTCAATTAATCCCTGTATATTGTCAACATTTAGAATGTATTTGTTTCTATGATTAATAACTATTCCAGAATCCATTAGTTTATTCAGGTGATGAACAACTGTTCCTCTAGTTAATTTTGTTTTTAGTGCAAGTTCGTCGCTGGTCATTCCATCTTTTTTAAGATTCTTTAGAAGAACAATAAATATTCTGAAGCATGATTTATCTTTATCTCTAAGATTAAAAAGCCCAAGTGAACCACCAAACAATTGTATCTGTTGATTTGTAGTCATATCTCTCGGTATTTCAGTTCTTATTATAGTTATTTTTTTGAACTGCATTTAATATTAACTCCTTCTTTGGTATCTTCTATTAGAAATCCTTTTTCTTTTAGTTCGTCTCTGATTTTGTCTGCTAATTCAAAATTCTTGTCTTTTCTTGCTTGTTGTCTTTTTCCTGCAAGAGCAGTTATTTCTGCAGGAATTTCTACTTTACTTCTTTTTAAGATTCCTAAAACTTCGTCAAAATTATGAATGCTTTCTATAACTTTCTCTGCATCTGTTTTACTAATCTTTTCATCCATTATTAATTTATTAATAGACGTCATTAATTCAAAAATTGCTGCCATTGCACTTGAGATGTTAAGATCATTGTCCATTTCAATTTCAAATTTCTCTTTTGCAGTTTTAATTATGTTGTCTGCCTCAGGATTATTATTTTCAGATTTAACACTAGAAAGTTTATCTAGGAAGTCATAAAATCTTTGTAGAATTTTTTCTGCAGATTTTATATTCTCAAGTGTAAGATTAAGTTGTTGTCTGTAGTGTGTTACAATAAGTGCATATCTTATTGCCATTGGATCAAAACCTTTGTCTGTAAGATCTCTTAGTGTAAAGAAATTATTATATCTCTTTCCCATCTTTTTGCCTTCAGACAAAATCCATTCATTGTGAATCCAGTAATTAACAAACTTTTTACCTGTTGCTGCTTCTGATTGTGCAATTTCGTTTTCATGATGTGGAAATATTAAATCAATTCCTCCTGTATGAATATCAAAATGTTCTCCTAAATATTTCATTGACATCGCAGAACATTCCAGGTGCCATCCAGGTCTACCTTTTCCTATTTCTGTTTCCCAAAAAACATCCCCGTCCTTTTCACTCCATGATTTCCATAGAACAAAATCTTGTGCTTGATCTTTAGTATATTCGTCTTGATTAACTCTTGCTCCTGCCTGTAGCTCATCAAGTTTTACTTTTGAAAGTTCACCATACTCTTTGAATTTTCTGATATTAAAATAAATAGAATTATCTTCTCCTTTGTAGGCAAATCCTTTATCTAATAATTTTTTTACTAGTGCAACCATTTCTTTTATGTGTTCTGTTGCTTTTGGAAACACTTCTGCCTTATCTATATTTAGTGTTTCAATATCTTCAAAAAATGCTTTCTCATATTTTTCTGTAAATTTGTCTAATGAAAGTTTTTGTTCTTGACTATCTCTTATTGTTTTATCGTCAACATCTGTTATATTCATAACCTGTTTAACTTCAAGTCCTTTGTATTTAAGATATCTTTTTAGAAGATCAGCACTAACATATGCTTTGTAATTTCCTATATGCGCAAAATTATAAACCGTAGGTCCACAAGTATACATTCCAACTTTTCCTTTTGTAATTGGCTTGAACTCTTGCTTTTCTCTGGTTAGTGTATTGAATAATTTTAGCATCGTAAAAAAGCGAAGGGAGAGATTCGAACTCTCGATCACCGGGATCTACAAAAGTAGTTTGCAGCCGATTGCCTTAGCCACTTGGCCACCCTCGCACATAAACCTAACAAGAGAAGATTTATTTAAAAACCTTTCTATAGTTTTTGGCGTTAGCAATAAATATATAAATATGTTTGAGTATTATATTATATGAGGTGGTTTTATGACTTTAAAAAGCTGGATTGAAAAAAAGATTCATAAATTAACTATGTTGGATTTTTCTGTTTTAAAGATTGCATTAGTTTTATTAGGTATTATTGTTGGTGCATATATATCTGTATTTGTTAAACAATATGTATTGTATTTTGTTGTAGTATTTGCAATTGCTTACATAATATTGTTATTTAGAATATTTAAAAAAGAAAAGGTTGCCGAGTAAATATTTAAGTAGAAATAGGATTATGAAAAAGAGATTTTGGGAGATTGATTTTTTAAGAGGAATTGCAATAATCATGATGATAATATTACCTTTCCTTTGGAATTTTAATCATTTCTGCAAATGGAAGAAATTTTAGATTAAGAAATCTATCAGAGAATTTAGTTGTAAGATTTGTATGTTTTTTAGGTAAGAAGTCATTAATTATTTATTTACTTCATCAAGTAATACTTTTTGGTGTGTTCTCGATGTTAGTAAATTTCTTTTAATGATAATAAAAAAGAAAGAAAATGTTCAACAAGCATAGCTTGTTGACATAAAAAAACTGATTTAAGTTACAATTAACTTAACTTTTTCTGGATCATACTTCCATGTTTTGTCAAGAACCCCTGTTCTTTTGTAATATTTTACAAGTCTCTTGATTTTCGATTCAGTAAGTTGCAATCCTCTTTTACCAGTCATGTCTTTATGATTCTCTTCAATATGTTTTCTAATCATAACAGCTCTTTTAATTAGGGCCATTAAATCATCTGGAAGTTCTTTATTCAGTTTTTTCTCTTTAAGAACTTGGCTAATTGTTTTATTTAAGATTGGTTTTACACTTGGAATACCATATTCATCTCTTAAGTAGAGCCCAATCTGTGCTGAAGTTTTACCTTCTTTTGCATATTTTAGAATTAATAATTCTATTTCTTTAGCTCCGTGAGTAACCCATGAAGGTGCTTCTTTCTTTATTGGAGCATGACTTCTTGATTTTCCTCTTTTTCTACTATACATTCTTGCCATTTTTTGTTACCTCATAAACAGCTTAGAGAAATCTTGCATAGACATTGTGTCTGTCAGATATACACATGCTTTCACATTCATATTCTCTAGCTTATTCCTGGTGAAGCGGGTTTTGTTTATAAAGTTAATTATATTTTATCTGTAACTCCTCTAAAGTAGTAAAGAATAGAAAACTTTATAAAGAACAGAGTTCTACTTACTATTGAAAAGAGTGTGAGGATCCTAATTATCTAGAACACCTCAAACACACACCCTTCGAAGATTTTTTTTTCTTCCTCGCACTTGCTTCATTTTTTCTATACTATAATAAACTAAGTTAATAGTTATTATTTCAGTAACTTTATAAATTTCTAATACTAAAAATTGATAAAATGGGTTTTTTAAATATTAAAGCTAAAGAGAATAAAAATTTGGTTAAAAATTCAAGTTATCAAAATGTACCATTAATCTGCCCAAGGTGCCATATCTATATGAAAAAAGTTAATAAAAATGGTGTTACAATTGACTTTTGCACAAAATGCAGAGGAATGTGGCTTGATGATAAAGAAATTGATAAGCTGATGACACTATAATTTTCTCAGTTTTCGTTGATTATTATATCTTATTTAAACTTGTTTAAATGACCAAAAAACTTTTGTTTTTTGTGTTTATTATAATAATATTAATAAATAACCTTGTTATCTTCATAATTTAAGGGTGTTTGTATGGATAAAAAAACTGATAATTCAAAATTACTAAAACTAAAGGTAGCTGAGGCTATGCAAGATGATGTTAACAAGGGAATTGTAAGAATTGATTCTAGTTATATGAAAGAGATCGATGTCAAAGTTGGGTCTTTTGCTGAGATTGAAGGTGAAAGAAAAAGTGTTTGTATTGTAGATAGAGCTTTGCCAGGAGATATTGGTTTAAATATAATACGAATGGATGGGCTTTCAAGAAGAAATGCTAAAACTGGAATTGGAGAAATAGTAAAAATAAGAAAGATTCAAATAAAAGAGGCTAAAAAAGTAACTATTGCTCCAGCACGAGAAGGCATTATGATAAAGGCAAACCCAATAGTCTTCAAAAATGGATTATTAGGAAGAGCTGTTGCAAAAAACGACATTGTTGCACTTGGTGGAACAAGAAGTAGAGAAGAAAGAATAAGACAAAATCCTAACTTTGCAGATTTTGGTTCAATACTAAATAGTACTTTTTCTGGATTTGGACTTGGTGATTTAAAATTTATTGTCACTAGCGTTGATCCAAAAAACGAATATGCATTAATAACAGAAAATACAGAAGTCATATTTGATCCAGAACCTGCAAGTGCAGAAGAAGAAAAAGTAATAGATATTTCTTATGAAGATATTGGTGGATTAGAAGATGAAGTTGCAAAAGTTAGAGAAATGATAGAGCTTCCTCTAAAGTATCCCCAAATATTTCAGAGATTAGGCGTTGAACCTCCAAAGGGAGTTCTTCTACATGGTCCTCCTGGAACGGGTAAAACTCTTCTTGCAAAAGCAGTTGCAAATGAGACAGATGTTCATTTCATAAATCTAAGACCGAGCGAGTTAATAAGTCCTTTACCTGGTGCAACTGAAAAAAAGTTCGAACAAATATTTCAAGATGCTGAGAAGAATTCTCCAACAATAATTTTTATTGACGAGATAGATTCTTTTGCATTTAAAAGAGAATCAAGAGGTGCAAACGAATTCTTAAATACCCCTGTAATAGAATTGTTGAGACAAATGGATGGTCTCCAATCTAGGGGTGGTGTTGTTGTTATTGCTGCAACTAATCGTCCAAATGCAATTGATAATGCACTTAGAAGACCTGGAAGGTTTGATAGAGAAATAGAGATTGGTGTTCCAGATAAAGAAGGGAGAAAAAAGATATTAAAGATTCACACAAGAAATATGCCTCTTGCAAAAAATATAAATTTAGATACTCTTGCAGATGTAACTCACGGATTTGTTGGTGCAGATGTAGAATCACTTGCAAAAGAAGCTGCAATGATTGTTATGAGAAGACTTCTTCCTGAATTGAGAAAATTAAAAGAAGGGGAAGCATTATCAGATAATGTTCTTAATAATTTATTAATAGCACAAGAAGATTTTGTAAATGCGCTTAAAGTTGTTAGGCCATCTGCAATGAGAGAAGTTCTAATTGAAATTCCAAAAGTTAAATGGGATGATGTTGGCGGTTTAGGAGATGTTAAACAAGAATTAATTGAGGCTGTTGAGTGGCCTTTAAAAAATAAAGTTGCTTTTGAAAGATTGGGAGTTAATCCTCCAAAAGGGGTTCTATTATATGGCCCTCCTGGAACAGGTAAGACTCTTCTTGCAAAAGCAGTTGCGAATGAAAGTGGTGCTAATTTCATTTCAATTAAAGGCCCTGAAGTTTTGAGTAAATGGATAAATGAAACACCAAAACTTATTATGAATATTTTCAAAAAAGCAAGACAAGCAAGTCCTTGTATTATTTTCATAGACGAGATTGATAGTATTACTGCGAGAAGAGATTCTCCTAATGCTGCAAAAATGGGAATGGGTGCAGTTGAAACGTTACTGACAGAAATGGATGGGTTAGAGGCGTTGAATGATGTTATTGTTGTCGGTGCAACTAATCGTCCTGATATTGTTGACACTGCGCTTCTTAGACCTGGAAGATTTGATAGAATTGTTTTAGTTGGTGTTCCAGATAAAGAATCTCGTAAAAGTATTTTTGAGTTACATTTGTCACCAATGACTATTTCAAAAGATGTTAAAGTTAATACTCTTGTTGAGTTGACTGAAGGATATGTTGGTGCAGATATTGAATCTGTTTGCAGAGAAGCAGCAATGCTTACTTTGAGAAAAGACATGGGTGCAAAAGAAGTAACAATGGAATTCTTTAAAGAAGCATTGAAAAAAGTTAGGCCTTCAGTTAACAAAGAGATTGAAGATGCTTACAAAGAATTAAAGGCTCAGTTCTCTCAAGCAAAAGGAGAAGAATTTAAAAAAGAAAAGCCTAATTATTATGGATAGTGATAATCATGGATGAAATCGAAATTAAACAACTTATGGAAAAAGGATATCTGAAAGTAAGGGTATTTTTTGAAATGCTTGGTAAACCAAAAGAGCATGTTGAAGAAACTTTAAAGAAATATATTGAAAGAATCAAGACTGATGAGAACATTAAGTTTATAGAGGAAGATTATGTAGAAGCTGAAGAAAAGGAAGACGGTCTTTGGAGTACTTTTGTTGAGGCAGTAATACTTGTTAATGGAATGGATAAAATGACTTGGTTATGCGTTAATTTTATGCCTGCATCTATTGAAATTATTGAGCCAGAAGAAAAAAAGTATACTAATAAACAAATAGGTTTTTGGATAAATGATGTTCTATCAAAGTTGCACGAGATTAGTCTTATGACAAAAACTTTGGCTAATAAGAATAAACAATTCGCAGGTGCACTTGGAACAATGTTAAGAAACATGATTTTACTTAGTTTAGAAACAGGTGATTTAACTGCTGAAGATTTAGTTAGAAAAACAGGTATAAGATTGGATCAGGTAAATGATACTATTAAAGTTCTTATAGAAGAAAAAAGAATTGAAAAAGAAGGAGATTTGTATAAAAGAATTGTTAAAAAATAGAAAATGAAAACAAAAAATAAAGTTTTTGATCATTCATCTATAAAGATGGATAAATCAAAAAAACCAAAGAAGAGTGTGAGAAAAAAGGGTAATTCTGAACAGAAAACTATTAAAAAATTAAATAAGCCTGATTTAATGGTTTTAAAACACAATGTTGAAGCAATTCTTTTTGCTGCAGGAAAATCTTTAGAGTTAAAATTTATTTCAGAGTTATGTAATTCAACTGAGTCTCAAACAAAAAAACAATTATTAAAATTACAAGAGGAATATAGCTCTAATTCTGTATTAATGATTATGGACCAAGATACAACGTGGAAAATGACTGTTAGAGAACAATATCTAGACGTTGTTATTAAAATAGTTGCAGACACAGAACTTAGCAAATCTCAACTAGAAACTCTTTCTATGATTGCATTTAGAAGTCCTGCTTTACAAAGTGATGTTGTAAAGGCAAGAGGAATTGTTACTTATGATCATGTTGCGGAACTTGTAAGATTGGGATTTGTTGTAAAACAAAGAATTGGTAGGAGTTATATTTTGAAATTAACTGAGAAATTTTATGAATATTTTGAAATAGATGGAACAAAAATAAAAGAAGTTTTTCAACCAGTTAAGGATAGGGTCGATGAGCAATTGCTTTTAGGGAATATGAAAATTATTAATGCAAAAGCAGATGTTAATGAAACAAAAGGGATATTTGAGAAAACCAAAGAAGAGCGTCTTGGTGATTTAGAAGTTATTAGAATTGAAAATCAGCAGAAAGCAGAAAATATTAATTCAATAAGGGATTCTCACAGGGAATTTCTTAACTCTATTGATAATGAGATTGTTGCTATTTCAGAAAGAACCGATACTGAAGAGCAAGAAATAAATTCAATAAGAACTTCTGATGTTCAAGATAAAATTAATTCAATAAAGTCAGATGAGTCTGGTGAAGAACAGATTGCTGTTGATGAACCAGAAGGTGGTATAACTAAATCTGAAAGTGCAACAGAGATGCTAGAGGAAACTGAAAACGAGATTCAACAGCTAACTGATAAAATTGAAGCAGATAATACAGAATCTGAAAAAGTTGAAGAAGATAAAGAAAAATAATGGCAAAAATATTTACAGTAAAATGTCCCAAATGTGGGAACACAATGAAGTTCTTACCTTTACATTTAGATGATTTTTCTAAGAAAAAAAAGAAATGTGTTTATTGTGGGCACTCTTTTCTAGTTCAAAAACATGTTAACCAATCTAGAATTGTTGATGTTGAAAAGACATAAAAAACCAAACAATTTTAAATAACTTGTTCTATTTGTATTAATATGGAATCACAACCAACTCAAGAAGAGCTTAACAATATGTCTCCAGAACAAATTGCAGAGCTTCAGAAAAAGAATTGTATCTTTTGTAAGATGAGTGCAGGTGAGATTCCAACATATAAAATTTATGAAGACAGTAAAGTCTTTGCAATTCTTGATATTAACCCTGCAAATGATGGGCACGTTTTATTGTTACCTAAAGATCATTATCAAATGGTTCCTATGATGCCTCCAGAATTACTTAGTCACATGATGATTATTGCTAAAAAGATAAGTCAAATCATGTTATCTGTTCTTAAAGTTAGAGGTGTAAGTTTAATGTTTGAGATAGGTGAAGCAGCCGGGCAAAAAGCACCACACGTTATGTTGCATATTATTCCTAGTTCTCATGATAAGAAGATTCTTCAACCAGATTTAGTTGATCAAGACGAAACTAAATTTCAAGAAATTCTTAAAAAATTGCGAACAAAGACAGGGTTTCAAGTTGAAGAACCAAAAGTAGATGAAGAAAAAAAGGTAAGTGAACAAGAAGTAAAATCTGAAGAGAAAACAAAAGTTAAATTAGAAGACAATAAGGAACTTAATTTAGATTCAATAAGTAAATTATTTTAAAATGGCATGTATAATTTGTGATTTAATAAATGAGAAAAAAGAAACAATATATCAAGATGATAAAGTTGTTGTCTTATTAGTTCACAAAGGTTTTGTTGCTGGTCATCTAAAAATTGTTTCTAAAGATCATTTTAATATTTTAGAACAAGTTCCTAATGAAATATTATCTTACATGATGACAGTTGCAAATAAGTTTGCCACAATCCTTTTCGATACTTTTGGATTACACGGAACAAATATTTTAATTCAAAATGGTGTTGGTGCAGGTCAAACAATTCCACATTTCTCTATTGATATTATTCCAAGAAAATCAGGTGATGGTTTAAATTTAAAATGGGATATGAAAAAAGCACCACATGAATCTCTTGAAGGAATGAAAGCTATTCTTATTGATGCGTTAGACTCTGTGGCAAATAAAAATGAGCCAGAAGAAAAGCCTAAGCAAGAAGAAGAGATTTCTGGTGATGACAATGATATGGTTAAACATCTGAAACATATTCCTTAAATTTCGAAAATCTTTCAGATCTAGATAATTTACAATCTTTATTAATATACAAAAACCCACACTAATATCTGTTTTCATTTTTTGCAAATAGATAATATTATATACTTCGTAACTATTCTAACTATCCATTAGGGGTGATAACTAGATTAAATTGCATAAGTTAGCAGTTTAATTTATATCATAATTTAAAGAATAATACATTAAAATGTTATATGTTTGGGGGTTTAAATAAAATGAATAATAATTTTATAAAAGTTTTTTCTATGCTAATCGCATTCTTAATGCTGGTTGGTTTTGCAAGTGCTGCTTGTGAAGTAACTGTTACTTCTCCAACTGTAGGAGCTATCTGGAAAGGTACAAATTCTATCACTTGGACTAATAATGGTGAATGTGGTTCAAATGTTATTCAAACAATAGAATACTATGACGCTGCTATTCCTACAACAATATATAATGCGGGAACATTAGACGTTAGTGTTGGAACATATTCATTCGATACAACTACTGTAAGTGATTCTGCTCTTGCTAAAGTAAGACTTATTCCTAATGGTGGAACTTATGATGAATCTGGTGTTTTTACTGTTGATAATACTATTCCTTTAATTGCTATTAATGATGATGCAGATGCTTCATGGACTAATAATGATACAATTTCTGTTACTGTTTCTGATCTAACTTCTGGAATTAAAGAAACAAAATGGATTGTAGGATCAACTAATACTTGTGATACTACAAAAGATACTCTTTTAGATGTTGGAGCAACAGGAAATTCAATGAATGCAGATGATGATTCTATATATTTAAATAAATACATTTGTTTTAGAACAGAAGATAATGCAGGCAATCAAAATTATGCTGTATCTTCTCAAATTTTAAAACTTGATACAACTGCACCTACTTTTGTAGTTAGTCCAGATGCTAGTACTTCTTGGTCTACATCTGATACTATTGTTGCAACTATGAGCGATTCTGCTTCATTAGTTTCAAGTAATGCTTATGATTTTGTTACTGATTCTGCTGATTGTGATGTTGCACATATGGGAAGTGCAAGTGCATATATTTCTGGTGCTAATCTTAATGTTAATAGTGATCATAATGATTATATCTGTTTTTCATCAACTGATAATGCGGGCAATACTGGTTATCAAGCAAGTTTACAATTACATGTTGATCAAAGTGTTCCAACTTTGAGCTTTACTGATAATGTTGAGAATGGTTGGGTTGATGAAGAACATATTAATGCAGATGGGAACTTTAATATTTCAGGAAGACAAAGTTTTCATCGTTTGTATATAGCTGATGTAGCTGTTTGTAGTGGGTCTTCGGCATGGGGAAGTTCAACTCCTATAGCTTCTGATACTATTGGATTAAGCATCTATAGTCTAGATAAAAATGATAAAGATATATGTTTTAGATTAATTGATAATGCAGGTAATACTAATTATTATACAACTGCAAATAAAATTCAAGTTGATCCAAACGCACCAACTATATCGATTACTGATAATGCTGGTGTTTCATGGACAAATTCTGAAACAATTTCTGCAACTATGGCAGATACTGAATCTGGTGTTAATGCTACAAGTGTTATTTATGGTTATGTAGACACTGCTGCAGAATGTGATGCTACAGGAATGGCTTCTGGAACTTTTGCATATACTTCAGCAAGTACTCTAACACTTAATAGTGCTGATCATAATGATTACATTTGTTTCTATGCAGAAGATAATGTTGGAAGAGAAACTTACCAAGCAACTTTACAATTACATCTTGACGTTACAAATCCTACTTTAACATTTACTGATGACGTTGAAGATGAATGGGTTACCCAAGAAGATGTAACAGTTGATTCTGATTTTGATATTTCTGGTAAAAAAACATTTGATTATGTTTTTGTTGCTGAAGCTTCTGCTTGTGATAGTGGTAGTGGATGGGCTGGAACAAACATTAATGATGGTGATACTGTTAGTTTAACTAATAATGCACAAAATGGCGATGATTTTTGTTTTAGATTAATTGATAATGCAGGTAATACTATTTATCAAAGAACATCCTACATGATTCAAATCGATACAACTGCACCGACTATAACTATTACTAATGATGCAACTGGAACAGGAATCTGGGTTACAGCTGATACTATTGCTGCAACTTTTGCAGATGTTCCTTTAGAATCTGATGTTGCAACCATGGCTTGGAAGTTTTTACCAAGTGCAGGTGCTTGTAATGCAGGAAATATGGCTTCAGGTACAACTACAATTACTACTTCTCCATGGTTAAGTGTTGTTGGAACTTCTCATATTGATTATATATGTCTTGAAGCAATAGATAATGTTACTAATGCAGCATATCTTTCAACTATACAATTACAAGTTGATACAACCAATCCTAATGTTGATGCTGGTGCTGATCTTTATAGTAATGCTTTATTTACTCAAGATGCAACTACAGATGATGTTGATGCAACTCTTGCACAAACTCTTTCAGGTATTGTAACTTGGTCATGGACTCAACAAAGTGGCCCAGGAACTATTACTTTTGGAACTGCTGCTATTGAAGACACAACTGTTAGTGCAGATACTGATGGTAATTATACAATTAAATTGTTAGTAACTGACAAGGTTGGTAATATAAATTCAGACACTTTTGTTCTGGCTTGGGATACAACCCTACCAGTAACTAGTGGTGTTGAAGTTTCACCAACCCCAGTTAGAGCTGGAAGTCAATTCGTAGTAACTGCTGTTGTAACAGAAACAAATTTTGATGATGCTACTGCAGATATCTATGATGAATCTAATGTATTAGTTGCAAGTTTAACTGAAATTGCAAGAACAAGTAATGATGTTGTTGCATTCGACTTTGTTGATAGTGATTTTATGGCAGGAACTTTTGTTCCAGGTAGTTATAGAGTTGTTGTTGCTGGTTTTGATTTAGCAACTAATCAAGAAGTTGAAGATGATAATAATAGAGAAACTTTTGAAGTTATTCAACCAGAAGAAGGAGACCCAATTATTACTAGTTTTACTTTATCAAAAACTAGTGGAGTAACACCAGGTGAAACTATTACTGCAAATTGTTCTGCAACTTTTACAAATAATGGTCATTACGAAATTAATGGGCTTTATTCAAGTACAGGTGTTATGGATATTATTGCAGATTTAACTGATGGACCTCATAGTGTAACTTGTAAAGCAATTGATAATGTTAACGAAAGATCAGTTTTTGCTGTTGATAAAGTGTATACTGTTGGTGCTGTTCAAACTGCAACAGCTGCAGATCTTATAACTTATTATAAGGGAACTATTGCAATGACTGTTCAATCTGCTTTAGATTGGTTATATGCTAATACAATAAAAACTATCGCAGCAGGTGATGGACTTAGTTCAACTGGAACAAATGATCCAACACTTAGTGTAAATGTAGATGATGTTACACTTGAAATTAGTACAGATGCTTTAAGAGTCAAAGATGGTGGAATTACAACAGCTAAACTTAATGCTAATGCAGTTACATCTTCTAAAATATTAGATAATACTATAACTTCTAGTGATATTGGTTCTAATGCTGTGGATTCTGATGAACTTTCATCAAGTGCTATTGTATTTGGAGATATCCAATCTGTAGATTTACCTACTGATGGTTATGATGGAACTTATTACACTGAAACTGAATCAAACACTAATTTTGTAAGTAGAAACAATTGGGCAGATCTTGATGATTATCCTATTTCTTGTGCAATGGGTAAATATGTGGGTGCAATTGGGGATACATTAAGTTGTATTGATGATGTAGATACAACATATACTGCAGGAAGTGGTTTAAGTTTAAGTGGAACCGTATTTAGTCATACAGATACAAGTTCACAATCTAGTTTAAATAACGTGGGTAGAACTTACATTCAAGACGTAAGTCTTGATAGTTATGGCCATGTTACAGGTTTAACTACTGCAACTGAGACTGTAATAGATACGACATTATCACAAGAAGAAGTTGAAGATTATGTTGGTGCTATGACTTCAGGAGTAGAGACACATATTTCTGTTTCTTATAATGATGCTACCGGCAATATTGATTATGTTGTTAGTGATGAAACAGATCCTGTTTTTAGTGCTTGGAATAAGTCTACAGGTATTAATATTACTGAATCTCAGATTTATGATTTAGATAAGTATACTCAATCTGAAGTTGACGCATTAAACAATAACATCTCAGGAATTAGAGAAACAGATAGTGGTGTAAAAATACATTTAACTAAAGGTTGGACTGAGTTTAGATTACCTGCACATGTATTAACTGGAACAAAGGTTAATAATTATAGTGGATTAAATCTTTCATATAATTATAATGTTACAAATGTATTAGCAAGTATTGATGGTAACTATAGTTACATTGCATACTATAATGTGCAGGACGCAGAATGGAAAGTCTGGCAAGATAATCTAACAACAAATAAATTTACCGAATTTCCACATGGTGAACATGATCCAAACTACGTGTTTAGTATACATATGAAGAATACAGATACATTAGTAATAGAGGAGCAATAATTAGCTTATAGGCGAGGAAAGTTAAAATGAATCCTATAAAAACTAAATGGAGATTGAATTTATTTTTATTTTTATTTTTATTAATTAGTATTAGTTTGGTTTCAGCTCTACCTGTAACTTATTATGGAAATATTATTATTGATGGAAATAATGGTTCTGATGTTGATTTAAGAGTTGAATCTAATTTAGAAGAGTATAAATTTAATTTTGATGAATCTTACATAGTTAATATTGCAGGAACCCAGAGCACAAATACTTATTTTTATATTTGGGATGAAAAAGTTAATACTGAAATTCAGCCTATACAAACATCAAGTGTAGAATTAAATCTTTCTTTTAATAAAATAAACGATCATGATGCCTGTGTTGGCGGTAATGATAAAGCATGTTCAAATAATAATTGCTTATATGATATTTGTAAACCTAATGGTTGGGAATGCTACGATAACTCTCATTGCAGTGGCTATTGTGGTAGTGATCATAAATGTAAAACTTATTCTGGAGGCGGTGGCGGATCTGGTTACTTTGGTCCAAATATCTATAATATTTCAACAGCAGATTTAGTTGATGGTATATCCCGAACATTAAATGTTGATGATCAAATAATATTTTATATTGATGGTGAAGAGCACATAATTACCATACTAGAAATAACTGAGGATTATGTTATTTTTGAAGTTAGAAGTGATATTCAAGAATTTACATTAGACTCCGGAGAGGACGTTGATGTTGATGTTACAGGTGATGGTTATACTGATGTTAATATTAAATTAAGTGATATTACTGCTGCAAATAGGGCGGTAATTACAGTAAAAGAAGATAGGCAAGCTGTTCCTTCTGTAGTAGAAGTAGAAGAATCTCCTGAAGAAGAACAAATTGAAACTGTAATAGAAGTAGAAGAAGAAAAAGAACCTTTTACTATTCCTTATCAAGAAGAAATAAGTAAATTTACTGGAGCTGTTGCAGGTGTTGTTGGTGATGAGCCAGAAATTAGTTTTGGTTTAATTGCAGTTATTATTCTTGTAATTATTGCTTTAATAGTAACATCTATTTATGGTGGATTTCCCTTGCCTCTTAAAAGTCGTTTTGATAGAGCTACATATTTTCATAGAAAAGCAGAGATTGAGTACAGAAAAGGTAATCATAATAAGTCTCACGCATTTCATAGAAAAGCACAGCGTTTAAGAGAAGAAGCAGAGAGGAGGAAAAGACATTAATCTATTTTTTATTTTATTATAAAAAAAAGAATATTAAAAACTTATTTCACTCTAGAGTGATACTAAAATAGGATGTTAGACGAGGAAAAAAATGGTATGGTTCAAAAAATTTGGTTTCAGAAAAAATCCTTTTGATGTTAATACATTAAAAACTAAGTTTAAGATTATTGGTAGAGAGTTTGAGGCAAAAGAAATAATTTATAGAATTGCTTCAGGTAGTATGCTTTTAATTGAGGGAAAAAGTGGCTTCGGAAAAACTGCTTTACTAAAACACGCTATTGACAATTTTAAAGGCAAAGGAAAGGTTGTTTATGTCGACGCTTCGTCTTTAAATAAGAGATTGGATATTGCAAAGTTAATATATAAAAAGCCTAAAGGAATGATAATTTTACTTGATAATGTGCAATATCTTTCTAAAAAGAATAATGATAAAATAAAGTATTATTATGATCAAGATAGAATAAAATCTGTTGTGTTTACAACAAACTCTTATGAGTTGGTTAATTTTAGTGATTCTATTATTGATAGAATTGGGAATAATGTGATTAAACTAAAAAATTTAAGTCAGTCTTATGTTGTTGAACTTGCAAGAGGAAGATTAGCTGGGTTTGATATAATTTCTGATACAATTCTAAAGAAAATATATTCCAATGCAAAAAATATTAAAGAGTTTTTATTAATGTGTAATTCTTTAGGGGAATACCTTGCAGATGAAGGAAAGCAAACTGCAAACTTATATGATTTAAAGCACATTGATACTGAGTCGTTTGATAAATTAGAAATTAATGGTTCTGGTGTGTGCGATAATTGTGGTGCAGATCTCATAAAGATTGGTGGATATTGGAGATGCGAGAATTGTGACCAATATTGTTTAAATTGTGGCGCTTTAGTTGAGGAAAAGGATTCTTATTGCCCTGAGTGTGGTGTTGAATTTGAGGAGGAATCAGAATGAAGAAATTAACTTGGTATCATGAATTAGGGTTCTACAGTAATCCTTTTAGTATAAAACCCGCTGCATTCCATAATGATCTTTTTGGTTATGATATATTAATTGATAAATTAAATGAGCAAGTGTACAACTCAAATATTTTATTTATTCACGGGGCATATGGAACAGGCAAAACTACAATTCTTAAGAAAATTATTAATGAGTTTAGGGGTAAAAGAAAGGTTATCTATTATAATTGCAACAAGCATGAAGGATCAATAGATTTTGATGGATTATTAATTGGTGCAGGAAACTTTTTTAGCAGATTATTCAAAATTAAAAAGAAGAATATGATAATGTTGCTTGATGAAGCACAAGATTTAAACAAAAAAGATATGGATAATGTAAAAACTTATTTTGAACAAGATTTTTTTAGATCAGTTATTTTTGTTAGTAAGAAAGAAGATATATTCTTACCTGTTGGTATAAAAAAAATTATTGGAAAAAATTATTATGATTTGAATAATATTTCTCAAGATGAAGCAGTTACTATGATAAGGAAACGGATAGGTGACTTGCAGTTTTTATCTGATGAAATGATCATAAGAATTTTCAAAAGAAATAAGAATCCAAGAGCCTTCTTGAAAAATTGTGAAGATGTGTGCAGAAACACTTTTAATGATGGCGCAGAAAAGGTAACAAGTAAAGATGTTGCTAATTTTATTTAATTTTATTTATTTTCTTTCTGAATCGTTCAAAAATCCAAAAAATATATGAATTAAACTACCTTTTTCTATTTATGCATCGCTTAGATAAGTCAATTATTGATGCTTTCAAAAAATTTGAAGGCAAGGAGCTTACAACATCTGAAGTTGTTAAATTTGTATTTCCAGATGATGCCAATACTTTTGATATTGATTCAGGAGACATTCTTTTTATTGGTGGTGAAAAAAAAGTTAAAACTTCAGTAAGATATAAGAAATCATTATTGCATAAAAGACTACTTTATCATCTTAATAAGTTAGTTAAACAGAGTCTATTGAAGCTATCAGGGATTGAAGAATTTGGCGAAAAAAGATTTTCTTTGTCTGAGGATTATGATTTAGAATTAGATAAAAGCAAGAATAATTCTGTTCTTATAAGAAATAATATTAACCCAGTAACGCCAATTGAGGGATATGAATTAAAAAGAATAGTAAGAAAATTACATTCTACTCATTGGATTAATAGGTTAGATGCAGTTCTTCTAAACTCAAAAAGGTTTCAAAGTATAACCAAATTATCAGAATTATTAATAGATTTATTTGATGATGTCAATGATTGCATAGCTATAAATTCATTTGAATCACTCTTACAGGATAAAGAAGAGAATTCTATAGAAGAGAATGTTAGAAAAATATCTGCGGATTGTACTGATTATAATAAGACTGTAGTATTCATAATTGATGTTGATAATATCTTTGATAAAGAGAAAGTTAAGGATTTTATAATTTTAATAGCTGATTTAAATAATGATAATATGCAGGTTATTTTCGAGGTTGATTCAGAATCCCTAACAAGGAATAATGTTGATTTGTTTAAATGTTTAATAGAGGAGTTCTCAAGCAAAAAGATTAAAGTTAATATTAAGAATAAGTCTATTTGTAATGTTCCAGTTTTCTTTGGTAAAGCAGGTGTTTATTCTTTTGATGAAAGAGAATGGAAACTTTATGAAAAGGAATTTGCAGATAAAACTTTTGGAGCAAGTTGTTGTTCTTCAACACTAATAGTGGATGTATTGGAGTTTTTTAATAATTATTCAAATGCTCACGAGTTTAGAGAGTTTATACTAAAAGCAAACAAAGCATTGCTTGTTGCAACAGTAAATAAAATAAAAGTTGCCACACATTATTTTAGAACAATAAATAAAGCCAATAAGCCCTATTCAAATGAGTTTTACTCTTTTGAAAGAAATTATATTCGATTCTGGAACTATAATTTTAAACTACTTGAAGAGGGAAATAATTTGTTAGATTTGTTTAAGACTCTAAAAGAAAAAACAGAAGAGTTTTATCTTAACGAAGAAACCATTTACAAAGCTTGTGGAATTCCAATAAGGTTTAAGGTAGTGTTCTCTTCTGCATTTAGGAAGTCTGATTTAACTATGACTCAAAGAACATATAAGAAAACAACAATTCAGGATATAAGCTATTTTGATTCTCCTGAAACAATATCTTATCTTAAAATAAGAGAACGTCTTTTAAAAGTGTTTACTGGACTTGATAGAATAAGATTTTTTAGATCAAGTAATCTAACACCAAAAGATGTAATAAATGAATTTAGTTATATTTTACAAAATTTTAACTTGCCATTAGTCACTTATGATTTTGCTAATATTAAGGGAAATACTAAACTTACAAGTTTTTTTAATGTGCCTAAGAAGAAAAGGAGAAAAAAATAAAGTGGAAATAGTTGCTAAAAAACCAATAACTGCATGGAAAAAAACACTTCAAGCTATAATGGATAATGGTGTTGATTTTGTAGATAGAGACAAAAGGGTTTGTAGAGAGCTATTAAATCTTTTATTGGTTATAGAGTCCACAGATGATATTGAAGACCCTGTTGATGTAATGAAGAGTTTTAAGGATTTTGTTTATCCTAGTAAAGAAGAAATCGGAAATGTTATTCTTGATAAGGTTGGTCGTTCTGGATACGGGTATAATTATGGGCAGAGGTTGTTTAATTATAAGGGTGTTAAAAATCAGATAGATGATTTTGTTTTGCCCTTATTAAAAAGTAATCCTTCTTCAAGAAGGGCAGTTGCAATTATTTATGATCCTTTAACTGATTCAAAGAAAAATAAAAAATCTATTCCTGCATTATTAAGTGTTTATTTCAAGATTTTTAAAGGCGCTTTAGATGTTTCAATTGTAATTAGAAGTAATGATTTTTTTATTGGATGGCCTGCTAATATTCTTCAGATTAATTTGTTGCAGAAATATATTGCTGAAAAATTAAAACTTCCAACAGGGAAACTTACTGTATTCTCAAATTCTGCCCATGTATTCCAAGAGAATTTTGATAAAATTAACAAAATAATTGAAGATTAATAGGTATATTTAAATATGCTTTATTGATTCTGTGGTTATATGAAAACAAGTCTTGCTGAAAAAATATTGGCTACTGAGCCTGAATTTCTAAGAATTGAAGATACAGAGTTATTCTTAATTCCAGAAAAATCATACAATAAAGAAATAACTAATAATTTATTAGGATATAAAACATCTATTGGTCTTCATAATGTTAATGGGTTTGGAGTGTTATATTATTTAATAGAAAAATTTAAAGATTTATATGAATCCTCTATGTCCATAAATATGTTTCTAAAAGATATTGTTGATTATGCAGGAGTTGCTGATGATGTGCTTATTAGGAATTCGCCTTATTTAGATTATTCTGATCATGCTACACAATTATTAGAACTTTTAGAGCTCAATAATTAAAACGATAGATTTATATATATGCAGTATAGACATATGTATATTAAGTTATTTAATAAAATAAGGGTGGTAAAATATGTTAAAAGTTAAAAGAATATCTGAAACATACGATATGAGAGTCTTCACTGATTCTGGTGATTATTTTGGTGATGTTGAAGAATCAATCCTTACTCATACTAAAATTATTGGCTGGAGAGTAAGAGCGACCAAGAATTCATTTCTAAACAAGGTATTGGGAAATGCAAAAGGAGTTATTGTGCCTCATCAACTTGTAAAAAGTATTGGCGACATAATGATTATCAACAAAACTGCAGTTCCTTCATATGCTGGTGATGATGACGATTAGTTAGTTTTTATTTTTATTTTTCTTAGGCAATATTTTTTTCTCACTAGTCAAATTCTAATAACATTTTTATATAAGCAACTTTTATATTAAATTATGACAAAGCATAATGCATTCATAACCTATTCTACATATGAGCTTGATGAATACAATCAGGCAAGAATACATCTGTTTGGCAGATTAGAGGATGGTAAGAGTTTTCAAGCAGAGTTTGATTTTAAACCTTATTTTTTCATTAAGGTTGATCAGCAGAAAGAGGCAAAAAAGTTTGCAAAAAACCTCGCTGCACCAATAGAGTTTGAAGAAGTTGAGCTAACTAATTTTTATGATGAGAAAGTAATTAAGTTAATAACTGATGTGCCTAAGAGGGTTTCAGAATTAAGAAGAGAGTTTGAGAAGAATAATATTTCTTGTTACGAAGCAGATGTAAGATTTACACAAAGATTTCTAATGGATAATAATCTTAAGGCTTCTTGCACTTTGTCAGGTATAGAACAGAAAAGATTTGGTGCAGACGTGGGTTTTGTTAATCCAAAAATAGAGCCAATTGATTACTATCCTAAAAATTTAAAATTATTGTCTATAGATATAGAAACCAGTATGGATATGAAAACTCTCTATGCAATCTCGCTTTATTCTGATGATTTATCTATTGTTTTACTTAATGCTAAAGCAAAAGGATTGAATAATGCAGAAACTTTCTCAACAGAGAGAGAGTTATTGTTGAGATTTAAAGAATTAATTTTTGAACAAGACCCTGATATTATTACTGGGTGGAATGTTATAAGTTTTGATTTTAATTTGTTAAAAAAGTTTTTTGAGCGATCTAAAGTTCCGTTTAATCTTGGGAGATTAGACGAGAAGTGCACTCTAAGAATAGAAGAGTCTTTCCTAAGAGATTCAAGTGCTGATTTTAAAGGACGATTATTAATTGATGGGTTAAAGCTTGCAAAAGTTTCATTTATTAAGCTTGATGATTATAAATTGAATACTGCTGCAAAAACAATTCTTGGTGATGAAAAACTTCTTACAGGTAGTCAGAGAGGAGAAGAAATTGAAGAATTATTTTTACACGACCAACAAAAGTTAGTTGATTATAATCTTAAAGATTCTATTCTTGTATATGATATAATCCAAAAATCTGGAATGCTTAAATTAACAATACAGAGATCTAAGTTGACTGGTATGTTGCTTGATAAAGTTCAGGCAAGCATTGCAACTTTTGATTCAGTTTATCTGCCAAGGTTAAGAGAAAAAGGTAAGGTTGCATTCTCTTTGTCATTTGCAAATCAACATGATCAAGTTAGAGGAGGGTTTGTCCTATCTTCTAAACCAGGAATTTATGATTGGGTTATTGTTTGTGATTTTAAGAGTCTTTACCCTACAATATTTAGAACATTTAATCTAGATCCTTATAGTCATTTTTATGACGATAAACAAATTCCTAAAGAATTGCCTAAAGAGAAATTTATTAAAGCACCTAATGGTGCGGTTTTTAAGAATCAAGACGGGATAATGCCTGAGTTACTAAAAGAGTTTTTTGAAGTAAGGGCTAAGGTTAAAAGAGAAAAGAATGAAATGGCAAGTTTTGCAATAAAAACAGTGATGGCTACTTTTTCAGGTGTTCTAGCAAGTTCTAATTGTAGGTTCTCAACTTTTAAGGTTGGTGACTCTATAACGAGTTTTGCCCAGATGATAATTAAACATACAATGAAGCTTATTGAAGATAAAGGTTATAATGTTATTTATGGAGACACAGATAGTATTTTTATAGATTTACACGTCAATAGTCTTGAAGAAGCAAGAAAAAAGGGTAAAGAAATTGAAAAATATATTACTGAGTATTTTACTAAATGGGTGACTGATAATTACGCAAGAAAATCTTATCTTGAGTTAGAGTTTGAAAAAACATATCAGAGATTTTTTATGCCCCGGGTTAGAGGTTCTGAATCTGGTGCAAAGAAAAGATATGCAGGATTATTAATTGATGATCTGGGCAAGGAGAAAGTCGATTTCACAGGTCTTGAATTTGTTAGAAGAGATTGGACAGCGGTTTCTAAGGATTTTCAGCTTGGTTTACTTGACAGAGTTTTTCATAAAAAAGAAGTTGTAAATTTTGTGAAGCAATTTGTTGAAGATATAAAAAAAGGTAAATATGATGAAAAATTAATCTATAAAAAAGCTCTTAGAAAGAAGCTTGAAGATTATACAAAGACAACACCCCCCCATGTTAAAGCTGCTCGAAAGCTTAAGAAACTTACTTCTAATATCATTGAGTATTACATGACTGCGGATGGTCCAGAACCAATAGAAGACCTAAAACATTCTATTGATTATAATCATTATATTAACAAGCAGATAAAGCCGATTGCAGACTCTGTACTTGTATTCTTTAATCAGAAGTTCGATGATGTTATAGAAGGAGTAGAACAGAAGAGTTTGTTCGGGTTTTAGGCAGTGAGAACTCTTGTAAATAACTAAATTTATAAATAAAATATAGATTTCTTTTATACATTGCAGCCCCGTAGTGTAGCGGCCAATCATCGAGGATTTTGGGTCCTTGGACTCCAGTTCGAATCTGGGCGGGGCTATCAACTCGCGAGCGAATTTGATGGGTTTAACCTCATTTTTGCTCGTGAAACTTTTTTCTAAGAATTTTTAGATATAGTTTGTCATAAGGTAAATAAAATGAGGGTGGAAAATGCTCTTTTAGAAAAGTCTTAAGATAACATTTATATATGCTTAATGTTTTTAGTATGTTATGAAATTATTTGTTATATGTATGTTTGTCGTAACTCTTTTTTTGTTAGTGGGTTGTTCTTCTATGCCTCATATTCAAGAGAATTCTCTTTGGGATAATAATTTAACTTTTGAAAAGTATTCTTCTACAAAAGTTTCTGATGGCTCTTCTAACTATATTTATCATACTTATAGAGTTCCTGATTCATCCTCTTTAATTGATAGCTTTGAGCTTCCTAATGAAAAAGGCATTATTCATATTAGCGGGTCATCCTATGATTATAATTTGTCTGAAGAAATAATGTTTGGCACTTCTACTGGAGGCCCTATGAAGTATTCTTTGAGTTTGCGTTTTGAAAATCCTACTAATTCCAAATCTTATGTCTCATTTAATCTTGAATCAACAAGAGCTCTCAAAGAAGATTATTTAATGGTTGAACATTCTAATATGGATTTTAGTATCAGATATTCTGATAATGGGAACAGTAAAACTGTACAATTGCCATCTGGTATTGCTGATATAGTCTTCTCTAATGGATATATCTTGTCACATTCAGAGAGTATTGGAGATGGAGATTTTCATGAATTCTTAGATTCCTATATTGGTTCTGGTTATATTGTTATCAAAGAGGATTATTATTATGAATGTCCTGAAATAGTAAAGGTTAATGGAAAAGAAATTGGGAAGAGTGATGAAGATTATGTTTGTCTTTTTAGTGGATTTTATGTTCCTGCTCAAGTGATTCCTTTCACTTCAAATTTGCTTGAAGGGCCTATCTTCGAAAAGATATGCTATAATAATCTTCCACATTCTGAACTCTTAAAGGCCTGTTAGTCTATACAATAAGCATAAGCATAGTTTATTAAGATTTACATAATAAAGACTGGGCGGGGCTATTAACTCGCGAGCGAAGTTTGAGGGTGCAAACCCTTTTTTATTCGCTTTTTATCTTTCTAAACATTATTTTTAATTTTTAAAAAAGAGAAGAAGTCAAATGAAGTTTTTATTCTTTCTTACTATATCTTAATATTGCTATTCCTTCTTGAATTGTACATTCAGTTAGATGCAAATCTATGTTGGGATTTTCTTTTAAAAACAAGGGTATTCCCTCACCTAGAATAATAGGAATAATACCAACAATATACTCATCAATAACATCTGCTTTTACAAATGCATCAATTGACCCAGCACCACCAAACAACCAAATATCCTTATCATTTTCTTTTTTTAATTCTAATATTTGACTTACAACATCCCCACTAATAAATTCAACATCATATTTAGTATCTAATTTTTCATTACTAGTTACATAAACCTTTTGGGATTTAAACATTTCAATAGTTCCTGGCGGAGCATCTAAGAAAGCCCTTTTCCCCATTACTACAATACTCATATCCGCTATAAATTCAGGGAAGCTAAATTGTTTTCTTGTATCATGACTTTTATCTCCATCTCCCTTAATCCAATCAAAACCACCATTTTTAGTAGCAATATAACCATCCAAACTAATTGCTAAATTGAGTATTATTTTTCCATTCATTTTTATGAAATCCTCCAAATTAAAACCATTTGAATTAATAGTAACTTTAACTATTTAAATAATATTGTTATATGACCCCTTACTTTTTGTAATACATTTCTGAGTGTGATTTACATAAATAAAGACTGGGTGGGGCTATTATTTCTTCTAAATAAATCACAACAGATTTTCACTTCCGGTTGCATCCAAAAATTTTTTGGGGGAGTGCCTCGAGCAAAGCTCTAGGGAATGCTGATCATAGTTATTGATTTCTGTATAGGTAGATTAGGTCTGTTGGATTAAATAGAATTAGTTATAACAAAAAGAAAAAAAGCAAATTACTCTAATTTGCCAATTTTAAACATCTTAGTACCACACTCAGGACAAGTTCCTTTTACGCAGTCTCTTCCGTTTTTCATTTTATCTGCTTTAGCATCTTTCATTACTCTTTTTGCTCTACATTTCATACAATATCCTTCAACCATTTTGAGTACCCCACTCGTTTAAAATTCATCTTAAACTTTAGTTTAACTATATAAATCCTTTCTCATTCATAAATATTCTCGTTTTCAAAGCTATTTTTAAGCCAAATTAGGTATAAATTGAGTATCTATTAGGTTCGCACATTACGATCATTAAAAGTTTTTCATTGGATTTTTGTGCTTTTTCTAAGGTTTCAATGTCCGTTTCTGAAGCTAAGCAGTGCTTAAAGGGGTGTGTGTGTAGCATTACTAATGTTTCTCTAGGGCAGCTACTAAAGCTAACATGCCTAAAGCTTTGGTCGTGTATCTTAGGGTAATATATTGATTCAACATAGTATCTACTATCTTGTTTAAATCCTAGTAGGCAGGTGCTTGTTTCAACTAGCTTTGTTTCTTGCTCAGAACTATACATTTCTGATAGTATATGCTCAGTATTATTAAGAAATATTATGCTTAGCTCCTTAAGGATTATTCTGTCCCCTTCTATTGCAGTAGATCTTAATTGCCCTTCTATTATGTTGTTTATTGGATATCTCATGAATCCCCAAGATAATATCAACAAAATCATAAAAATTCCTATAACCATTACTATAATCTTCTTGGACTTTGATTCATCTATTTCTTCCTCTTCAAGCTCAACCCAGTGTTTCATATATTTGTAATTACCTTGTGTTATTAAAAATTTTGCGGAGATATCGTAAAAATAGTTTTACTCAAACGAATACTGAATCATTCAGAAATAACTGGTTGCAATAGTATATTTAGAACTATGCTAATCTAATTTAATAGATAATTTATTGGAGGTTAAAATGCTAAGAAAAAAGGAATTAATGCTTTTAAGTTGCTTGAGAAGTAATGCTAGAGACACTTTAACTAATATCAGTAAGAAGACAAGAATTCCAATAAGTACAATTTTTGATAAGCTAAAAGAGTATGAGAAAGGATTTATCCAGAAGTATACTTCTCTTATTGATTTTAAAAAACTTGGATATGATATAAGAATGCATTTAATGCTTAAAGTCCCAATAAATAAAAGGGGTGAATTTGAAGAATTTGTAAAGAGCTCTCCTGCAGTAAACAATGTTTTTAGAATAAATAATTTTTATGATTATATGGTTGAAACAATATTCAAAGACATAAAAGAGTTTCAAGTATTTGCAGATAAAATTGAGGTTTTTGGGGTTAGTGAGTTAACAGAACACTTTGTTATTGATGAAATAAAGAGAGAAAGTTTTATGTCTGATAAAAACTATATTGAATTAATACTTTAGAATATCATTGGTGTAATATAAACTTCCAAAAATGCTGCAACGATGATTAACCCAATCGCGATTAGAATTAAGTCTGCACTATCTAATAGAACGTGCTCAAATTTTCTCGTGTTAAGATTGTGTTTTATTACTGCAATACTAATAATTCCCCCTGCAAGACCTGCAACAAAATATGCTAATATTTCTGGTATTCCATGAATTGTATATTTTAATAATCCTATTGTAACAACACTGAGATAGTTGGCGGCTTTTTCTAACCCGACCATATGGGAAAACATTGCAAGATTACTTCTTATAAAGTTTCCAATTGCAACACCTATAACTGATGCATTCCATATTAGAATAAATATCGCCCCAACACCATATAGGAAAGAAAAAAGTATGCAAAATATTGTAACATTAAGATTGTTAAATAGTACGCTCCTAAATAATCCAAATCTTTGTGATACATTTGCAGTTATTCCAACATGCCCTGTTACTGCTGCATTTCCACCTGGATTAATTGTGTTAAGTGTGGCAATTTGTGATTCAAATAATACATTTACTGTTGAGCCAGGCATAATAATATATAAAAGTATAATCCCCAGTACTGCACCAAAAAATAAGCACATAAAAAATCTTAAAGCTTTCCAGTGCTCTTTAAGTAAAAATTTTTCTGAGTGATCTTCTAGATCTTTTTTCTCTTCAAGCTTTATTGTTCTGTAGATTAATGGGACACTAGCAAGAGTTGTTAGAAATACGAAAACAAGGGTAGAGTATGATTCAAATATCCATAAACTTAGTAATGATGCAACAATTACAATAACAAATCCAAATATAACCAGATAAAATGGATGTTTTTCAGCATTTTCAGCATTAAATATTGATTCTAAAACCATCAGGTTTAAACTTGATTATTTCATTTAAAAAGGTTTTTAAAGAAAGCTTAGTTTTAATATGGTAAGATGTTCCTTGTAAAGTTTTTTGGAATAATGGATTTTCTGGCTGCGATTATCTTAGTTCTTTCTTTGTTTGGGATTGTACCTTTTAGGTTCGTGCTCCTTTTTGCAGCTTATTTGTTTATCAAGGGATTTATATTTAAAGGAGATGTTGCAAGCACAATTGACATGATTGCAGCGGTTCTTATGCTTCTGATGTATTTTATTGGTTCTTCTTCAGGATTTTTTACAGTTCTTGCAGTTATCATTATAGTTTATCTTGCACAGAAAGCATTTTTTAGTTTTGTTTCAATTTAAACTAACTTATCTGTGTTGTCTAAGAGTGAGCTGATTGTGATCATATTTTAAGTGCGTTGTTTGGGGTCGCTTCATACGGGAAAGCAGCACTATAAAAAATAACAAAGATTCAGCGAAAGGCAACAGATAATTTAAACTAACTTTATAAAACAAACTGGTTTCTCTTGTGTTATGAATTTTCAAGATTTACACTACATAGAGAACTTCCAATTTTATCTAGACTTAGCTATAAGAAAAGCTGAAGAAAAAGCAAGACTTCTAAGGCAAAGTATTAAGTTGAGTAGTGTTCCAAGAATAATTAAATCAAAAAGAATTGAAATAGAAAAATTGCGAGTAATTAGAGATGTTCTAAGTGAAAGATTGGGAGATATTCATCTTAAGTTTCCAAGTGTTGATAATTTGCCTGAGTTTTATAATCAGCTAATGAAAGTAAATCTTGATGTGGATATGTTAAAGAAGGCTTTGGGAAGTATTGCCTGGGCAAGGGCTAATATTACAAAAATAGCTAAGATGTATACAATTAAGATAAAAGGTTCAAACAATCAAGGAGAAGTTTCAAAACTTGGTTCTTCTGCACTCGGAAGAATCTCAAGTATAATGAGTCAAATCAGCAAGTTTCTTTTATTTGTAGAAGGTGCAAGAAAGATAATGAGAAATTTTCCTGCAGTAAAAACTTCTTTGTTTACAATTTCAATTGCAGGATTTCCTAATGTTGGTAAATCAACTCTTCTAAAGAAGATAACTTCTTCTGATCCAGAAATTGCTGTTTATGCTTTTACAACAAAGCAATTAAATACTGGTTATTCTGTGCAGAATAATGTTAAGTTACAATTTATTGATACTCCTGGAACTCTTGCAAGATTTGAGAAAATGAATACTATTGAGCGTCAAGCGTTTCTTGCAATGAAGTATGCTTCACAGATGATAATTTATGTTTATGATATTACTGAAACTTATCCTATTGAAGATCAAGATAGGCTCCTTGGATTAATTGAGGAAATAGATAAGCCAATTATTATTTATATAAGTAAGACTGACATCATCGATAAAAGTAAAGTTGATGAATTTATTAAGAATTTTTCCAAAGACCATAAAATTTGTTTAACAGGTGAAGAGTTGTTCACTGAAATTCTGAAAGTTGAAAAGAATGTTTACGAAGAATAATTATTTTTTCTTTTTCAATTTACTTTTAACTGCTTTGTCAGAAATGATTGCAGAATTTCCAGATGTATCTTCTAGTGTAAGTTTGATTTTATCGTCTCCAGAAAGAACATTTCTTATTTTTTTAAGATGATTTTTTGCAGTCTTTCTCTCGGTTTTTCCCTCTGCATTATTTCGTGCAAATTCAATTATTTTTTCAATTCTTCTTATGATTCCCTCAACATTGGTTATGTATCCATTTGATGCATCGTTTGCTTCAACTGTTGCAATTCTTCCGAGTTTAATATTTGCATGACTTGACTTAATCACTCTTATTTTCAAATCTTCTTCAGAGCTTACTTCTATATCAAACTTTGATGGTTCCTGTTGATTATCAAATTCAACATCTGCTTTGTGATAACCGCACCCATTACAGTTCATAGAGAAAATATATGCTAACCCAAAAAAAGGGATTTCTCTTTCTGCTTCCATTAGTGTCAAAGTGTTCTTATTGCAGATTGGACATGGTTGTCCTTCTAATATGTCTGGCTCTTGTCCTGTCATATCCTGCTTTGTTTTTTTTGTCTTTAAATAATTATCTAAATAATACACGGGGTAGTTGTTATTGGTGAATAGTAACACAATAGAAAACTTTATAAACAAAAGTTACATTCTCTTGTCTAAGTTACCTATTATATAATAGTAACGCTTATTTTAACAAAAATTTCACAAGGGGGATAAAATAAAATGGAAGCAGATGTACCGGTTGATATTCAACAAACTGTTATTGATTCTTTAAATCAACAAAATCAAGTTATTCTTGAGAGTAATTTAGAGGATAGCGTTAATGTTAATGATCGTGTTAATACTACTGTAAGATATGATTCAACAGAATTAAGAGCACTTAAATCAAATTTTACTTGGGATTATAAAGGTTTATGGCCTAATAAAGAAGGTGAAACTGAACGTATATTTTTTGTTAGCCCAAAGGCTAAAACACTCTCTGGTAAGCATTCATGGTTAACTAGATTAGCAGAGAATCTTGGAATTAAGGATTATGAGCTTCAAAAGGAGTTTTGCAATCAAACTGTTCAGAATACTATTGAATTCTATAAGAGCAATCCTGAAATTGCAGATGCTTTACATATTGATCCTATTGCAATTGAAAAAAGATTAAAATTAACAAACGCACAGTATCCTAATAGTAGAGGAGACCCAGAGCTTTTAGGCAATTTACTTGATATTATGCAAGATTTAGTTGTTAAACCAGCACAATATTCTCAGGAAATACAAAAGGTTTTTTCAGTTTCAGCTGTTGATCCAACCTATATGGTAGACAATCTTGTGCTATCATCAGATCTTTTAGAACAAAGACAAAATGACATTGAAGGAACACAGGATAGTCTTGGGGTTGCCCAACAAGAATTTGGAAGAGCATTAAGTAATCTTGATTCTTATGTTTCAAACGTATTAAGTAATCTTGATTCAACTATTGGAGATGTAGTAAATGCTGAAAGATCAGATAATTCTAGATGGTCTACTTTTGCAACAGGGAATTATGTAGAAGGTAAGAAACCAGTTAATGGTCTTGGTATAGGATACAATCTTACTGATGGATTGTTAATGGATGCAAGCGTTTTACATTCTCAAGGAAATACTAACTCTAATGTAGGTCCTATGACAACAACTCTAATCGGTCCTAATGGTGATGAAGCATTTAGTCAAGAAACTATAACTACAAAAATGGATGATGCTCTTGGGATTGGCTTCTCTATGTCTTATTTAGTTGAGTTAAATAAGATTTTGGGTTTTGGTTTTGAAACAGGTTATTTTTTCATACCTAAAGCAGGAACTGTTACTTACTCAAAAGAAGAAGGATTTAATTTTGTTGGTGGGAACACGCAATCCAATACTACAACTGTACTTAAGGACAGAAAGTCAAACGAGGAAACATTTTATGCTGGCGTAAAAACTTCTGCAAAATTACGTAGAAATTTAGGTTTAGAGTTTGTAGCAGGTGGTTTTTATGACAAACCAAAAGATTTTTTCAACAAAAAAGTAAAAGGTAATGTTGGATTATCTGCAAAAGTCAGATATAAGTTTTAATGAGGTCAAATAAAATGAATAAAAAATTACTTATTCCGTTATTTTTATTGCTTATTTTTATTCCATCAGTTTTTGCAGTTATTACATCAGGTCAATTTGATGGTAATCAGATAATTGTAAATATTGATCAAGGGGATTCAATAGGTTTTGAAGCTTATGCTTATAGTGGATCATCAAATGTTTGGGGAAGTGTTTTTCTAGAGCATGGTGAATCAACTTATTCTTATGTTTTTGAAGAGTTTGATGAGGCAGACGGAAATTATTATAACACTTTCACATTAAGTCCAGATATCTATAATAATGATTGTGGAACTTTTGACATTTATATCCAAGGTTACGATATGTACCAAGGAGAAGAGTTTTCATATTCTTTTATGATAAGAGCATATGTTGCTTGTCCTAATCACGAACCAACTTTCAACGGATACATCCAAGGTCAAACTATTGACGATGGTGAAGAATTCGTAGATATTACTTTAACTGATTACTTCTCAGATGAAGACGAAGATGATGTTTTAACTTTCACTGCAGACAATGTTGAATTAGACATTGAATTCAATGATGGTGTTGCAACTATTACTTATGATAATTTTATTGGTGGTGAATTAGTAACTTTCATAGCTTGTGATTTAGCAGGTGAATGTGCTTACAGTAATCCTGTTTATTTTACTGTTAACGAAGTTGTTACTAATACTGCTCCAACTTTTAGTGGTGTTATTTCAAATCAGGTTATTGATGATGGTGAAGTATTTGTTGATATTGTTCTTACTGATTATTTTAGTGATGCAGATGAGAATGATGTTTTAACTTTCTCTGCTGATAATGATTTATTTGATATTGAATTTAATGATGGTATTGCAATTATTACTTATACTGAGATTGGAAGTGAATGTATTACTTTTACTGCTTGTGATTTAGCAGGTGAATGTGTAAATAGTAATGTTGTTACTTTCACTGTTAACGAAGTTATTCCAGAAAATAACATTTTAAACTTTGAAAACGATTTTGAAGACATTGAAATGTATATTGGGGAAGAAGTTCAAATTAATCTTTGGGCAAACACGGTTTACACAAATGCAAATGGTAACCCTTTGAATTTAGCAACTCTTAATTATAGTATTCAAGATAATACTTGTAACGGAATTGTTTATTTTGAGATTGACAATGAAGAGTTAACAGTAAGTTCATCTAATGTTATTGATAGTTGTTATTTTGAAATCTATGTTGAAGAGACTGTTTACTCAAATGAAATGCAAGTAACTAATAGCAATTCAATTAGTGTTAATGTTATACCAGAACCACAAGTATTTATAGATGATATTAATTGCTTATTTGATCAAGTTCCTGCAAATGGGATACAAGCTTGTCAAATAAACGTTTTAGATAACTCTGTAATTCCTGTCGCAATAAATGGTGTGACTGTTGAATTGTATTATATGGGTACTAATGAGTTAATTGGAACTTGTGTTACTGAAAATTTAGGAACTTGTGGTGTTGAAGATTTTGAAGTCTCAGGAACTCTTGGGATGTACGAAGTTTATGCATACGCATTTTTAGAAAGTTATATTAATGATACTGATATGGACCCAACTGATATTTTTGAAGTTGTTTCAAACACCTACAATATTCAAGACTTTTTCGTTTATGATGATGTTTCAGGTTTTGGAACAGGCAACATGGTTGTTGACTTTTTTAGAGGAGACGATGTCTATGTCGAATTTACTGTTTACGAAGATGGAACTCAATTAATGACTGAAATGGTTTCAAGTGTTAATCTTTATGATCAAACTTCAGGAGAATCTATTGGTATGAATTTAATAGATTTTGATAATGGAGTTTATTATTATGAATTAGATGCAATTCCTTTGAGTGATGGTTTCCTAGGGGAAAATCTTGTTTTTTCATACGTTTTAAACAATGGAAATGCTGGCCAGGCAAGTCAACCAATTACTATTTACAACAATGTTCCTGTTTGGGATGTAATTCCTGCACAGAATCTTGATGTTGAAGAAACTATTGAAATTGATTTAGCTGGTTATGCTTTTGATTTAGAAGATGGCGATGACGAATTAATTTTTGACATGGTATCTTATCCTACAAATCTTGTTAATTATACTTTTGACGGTTCAACTTTAGAACTTACTGGATTAAATGCAGGTAATGGTGCAATCACTGTTAGTGTTGAAGACACTGAAGGAGATATGGTAACTACTTCATTTAATGTGGCTGTCGAAGATGTTCCTTCGCAAGTTATTGCATACTTTGATGCACCTTCAAGAACACATAAGGGAGATGTTGTTATTTTCGATGCGACTGGATCACAGGGAGACATAGTTGAATATGTTTGGAATTTTGGTGATGGGTCAACAAGTAGAAAAATCGCTCCAAATTCAGAAAAGATTATAAATAATGTTCAAGCGACTAGAGGTCTCGGCAATAATAATGTAAATACTAACAGGGAAATTGTAGAACACATTTACGGAACTATTGGTTACTTAACTGTAACTCTAACTGTTTATAATGTTGAGGGAGATAGTGATACTTATTCAAGAGTTATCAATGTAGATGCACGTGGAGCTTGCTCTGACGGTCTTGATAACGATGGCGACAATCTTATTGACATGGACGATCCTGGTTGTCAAAATTCAGAAGGAAAAACTGAATTTAATTTTAGGTCAGGATTGGAAAGTGGAGTAGTTTTTGACTCAATTACAATTTGGTCAGATAGTGGTTATGATGCTCATCCAGGAGATAATGTTTACGTTAATGTTAAGGTTGCTAATAATGCAGGCGAAGAAGCTGAGGATTTGAGAATTGCTCTTATGAGTCTTGATTTAGGTATGAAAATTAAATCATATCAATTTGACTTAGATAATGGAGATACAAAGACAGTTAAGATGAGCTTTGAATTACCTCAGGATATTCGAGAAGGGGAGTACCCTTTGAGAGTGAGCGTAGCAAATGACGACCTTATTCACAGCAATTATTGGTTCTTTTACGTAGAGAACTAATTTATATCATATTTTTTTTATTTTGGGTTTATGTCCATAAATTTCAGTGAAGCAAAGTTTTCACTGAACAATCGTTAAAAATCCAAAAGATTTATATAGTAGATTACATTTATGGGCAATAACTAAACACAATTTAAGTGTTTTGTTGGGGTTAATGATCTCAACGATTATATTGACACTTATATAGCAAATTAGGGGGTTAAAGAATGAATACAAAAAATTTTATGTTATTAACACTAAGTTTAATTATGTTAGTAAGCTTAGCCGTTAGTGTAAGCGCTGTTGGCGTAGAAGTTGATTATATCAAGGCAAACGGCGAAATGCTTGAGTTAGCTGATGGTACTACAATTAATACTGTTTTCGAGCGTGGTGAAGATTTAAATTTAAAGTTTAAAGTAACAGCTTTAGAAGATGTAGAAGATGTTGTTATTGAAGCAGATATCTATGGTTACAGATATGCAAATAGAGAAGACGGTTTGTCTGACACAACTAATACATTTGATATGGATGAAAACGACACTGATTACCAGGAATTAGAATTAACTGTTCCTACAAAAATGGATAAAGATTACTATCTATTGAGAATTAGAGTTGCTGATAGATTCGGAACTGTTGCTGATTATGAATACTCAATTCATGTTAAAGGAGTTGCTGATGAAGATGCTGTTGTAATTAAAGATTACTCATTCTCACCTTCACAAATTGTTGAAGCAGGAAGAGCAATTGTTGCAAACGTAAGAGTAAAAAACATTGGAGATGAAGATTATGACGATGTTAAGGTTACTGTAAGTATACCTGAACTAGGAGTTAATGATTATGAAACTTTAGATGAATTACTTTTCGATACAGCTGAAACTTTTGAAGAATTAATCTTAAGAATTCCTTCAGATGCTCAACCTGGAGATTACACTGTAAAGATCTTAGTTGAATTCGATGAATACGAAGAAACTACTGTAACTGATATTATCACAGTTAAAGGAGCAGACGTTCCTGTTGCTGGTCAAGACTCAGTTATCAATGTTCCAAGTTCAATGGATTTAACTGCAAGTGGTGTTGCTTTCCCAATATACATCCAAAACAATGGTAATAGTGATTCAGTTTACTCACTAAGTGCCTCTGGAATTAACTGGGGAACATACAACTTTGATCCTGCAGCTGACGTAATCGTACCGGCTGGATCTTCAAAAACAGTTTACTTATACATCAATACAGACGAAGTTAGTGCTGGAGAAAAATTCTTCAAACTACAAGTTGTTAATGGTGAAGACGTAAATGAAGTTGCTCTAAGCGTTAATGTTTCAGAACAAGAAGCATCAACTGGTCTAAGAAGCGCTTTAGAAATCGGCTTAATTGTTTTAGTTGTTATCTTAATAATCATTGGTTTGATTATTGGATTTAGCAAATTAAAAGGATCTAAAGACGACGAAGAATCTGAAACTTATTATTAAGTTTCTTTTTTTCTTATTTTTTTCTTTTATATTTTATTTAATTAATGATGATTATATTACTTATTAGATGTCGGAGAGATTTTTATGAATAAAGCTAATAAAAACAAATTATTAATGATTTTTACTCTGATATCATTATGTTTAATTCTTATTCCTATGTCTGCATTTGCAGAACTTAGTATAAATACATATTCAACAAGTACCGATTTTATTGCTTATTTGCCACAAAACATGGATGTTTGTGTTTGTGCAGACACTAGTGGGCAAATTACAATACAAAATACTGGCGCTTATCAAACAAGTTTTACTATAAGTTCAAGTGATGATGAGTTATTTAATATTGTTGGGAATGAATTTGTAATAGAAAGTGGAAGTCAGTTATCAATACCTTATACTATTTCTGCAGAATGTAATTTTAATAACAAAGAAATTGATGTTACAATTAGAAATTCTTTGAATATTGAGAAAGAGTTTCAACTTAATGTTCAAGGAACAAACTGTCAAAATCTGGCAGCAATGGTGTCTTATAATCCGCAGGTTTTAACCCCCTGCACACCTGTTAAATTCAAATTAGAGGTTAGGAATATCGGTAGTTTTGCTGATACTTATTATTTTGATTTAGGTGAATTTAGCGAGCATGCATTATCAGAACATGGTAGTGTAACCCTTCAACCTAATCAAATAGGTTATTTTAATGTAACACTTACTTTTCCTTGTAATTACTATGGTAATTATTCTATTCCTGTAAATGTTTATACTATTGGAACAGAAAGAGTTGCTTCTTTTAGTAATGATATTGAAGTTCTAAGAAAATATGATTTTTCTACTGATTTTTCTTCAGAAATATTTGTTTGCTCAGAAGATTTATCACTAAATACTTTTAACATTATAAACGAGGAAAATTTTGAGAATACTTTCAAGATAGAATCTCTTTATCCAGATTTTATAACAATAAAAACAAAAGAATTAATTATTCCTGCAAATTCACAAGTGCAAGTAGAATTCCTTGTCATTGGGTCTGAGAAAAGAATTGGTTATCATGATATGGGATTGGTAATAACTTCTGATTTGGGTAATATAGAAAAGAAAATTAATTCTTCTATTAATATGGGTATTTGTTATGATATAGGTATCTCTTCAGAATATGATTATTATAATTATTGTGGTAGAGAAACAGGAAGTGTCCCTATAACAATAACAAACAATGCTGCAATCAAACAAGATATTAAATTAGATGTAACTGAATGGGGTGGAACTTTTGTTCTAGATAACTATAGTTTTGCATTAGAACCAAATCAGACAAAAATTGTTATGATTGATTTATCTAATGTTTCTGACATGAACAAATTATATAAAATACCTATTATTGCAAGCTTGCAGAATAGAGAAGGTTATTTTAAGAAACTAATTACTTTTGATTTTAAGAGCAGTTCTGATTGTCATAAAACTATTATTGATCCATCAAGTACTAAAATTAATTATGATGCTAATGAAACTTGGTTTAATATTATTAATCTTGGTGTTAAAACATTAAATTATTCTGTTTTAATAACTCCTATTGATCAGAATACTTCAGCGTGGATTGAATTATTAGATAGTCATAATTTTTCGTTAGATCCATATCAAGAAGAATGGATTTATGTTAGATTTAATGAAAATATATCTTTGGCAGAAGAAGGCAATTATGATTTTAATATTACAATAATACCAACAAATTCAATTGACAATGTTGGTTCAAATTATATTTTCACTATTACTTTAAGAGATAAAACTTTTTTATATTATTCTTGGATTTGGGTAAAATCTAATCCCCTAACCCTAGTTGGTATAATCATACTGGCACTATTGTTGCTATTATTACTTTATCTTTGTGTGTCAAGACCAAAAAATATTGACAATAAGAAAAAAAGAAAGAAAACTTTTAAGAGGTTTTTATTTAGTTTTATTAGTTTAATATTATTACTTTTAATATTGTTATTAATTTTCTGTCCTTTAAAATCAATATATCCTGCATTAGATGATAACAATAATCTCAATTTGTCAATGTACTCTGGAGATACAAAGAGGATAGATATGGCTGGTTATTTTAATGATCCAGACAATGATGAATTGTCTTATTTTGTGAAATTGCAAACTGTTGGAAATAAAAGCGTTCTAAATTTTAGTATTACTTTTGATGACTCAGCAGCATTTATTACTGCTGGTGAAGGAACTTCTGGAATTATTCCTTTCTGGTTTTATGCTACTGATTCAGATTATTTTGTTAAGAGTGACATGTTTGTTTTAAAAGTTGTAGAAAAGCCTTTGTTTACTTTTAATGACTATGTTAATTTTTATATATGTTATATCATCTGGCTAATTTTTGTTGTTATAATCGCAGTATATCTTATTGCCATATTTGTTTGGTCTAATAAAAAAACAAAGAGACAGCACAAGAATAGTAAAAAATAAATTGTTTTAAACCAAAAGCTTTTAAATCTCTTTCTTATTATTATAAATTAAAATGGAAAATAAAAAAATAGAAATTATTGCAGTAGGTGGTCATTCTGAAATAGGAAGAAACTGTACTGCGATAGTAGTAGATAATGAAGCAATCCTGCTTGATATGGGATTGCATATGGAAAATTACATTAATTTTACAGAAGATGAAGATATGCGGAATGCAATGAGTGGTGAAGATCTTATTAAACACGATGCAGTTCCAAATATTAATAAAATAAAGAATCTTTGGCCGAAAGTAAAGGCGATTCTTGTTACTCATGCACATCTTGATCATATAGGGGCGATTCCTTTTCTGGCTGATAGATTTAATGCTCCAATTTATGGTTCTGCATATAGTATTGAAGTTTTAAAGGCAATACTCCATGATGAACGAATAAAGATTGCGAATAAGTTAATAGTTAAACCAGTAAATAGTAAATTTAGGGTTTCAGATAATTTTAGTATTGAATTTATCAGTATGACTCATTCTGTTCCTCAAACCGTTATGATTCTTGTTAAGACTAAGTATGGTGATGTTCTTTATTCCAATGACTTCAAGTTTGATAATAACCCTACTTTGGGTGAGAAACCAAATTATAAAGCTCTTGAGGCTATTGGAAAAAGTGGGAAATTAAAAGCCTTAATTGTAGATTCTTTATATGCAGATGATCCAAGAAAGACTCCGAGTGAAGCTATTGCAAAGGAAATGCTTAAAGACGTTCTTCTTGGAACTAACTCCAAAGGAAAAGTTGTTGTTGTTACAACGTTTTCAAGCCATATTGCACGTTTACAGAGTATAGTATCACTTGGTAAGAAGCTAAATCGTAAGATTGTGCTTATGGGCAGATCTTTAACAAAATATGTTAAGGCTGCAGAAGATGTTGGGCTTGTTAATTTTTCAAAAGATTGTAAGATTGTAACTTATGGTTCACAGATAAAAAGTTTCTTTAAGAAAGAGGCCCATCCTGAAAAATATCTTTTTGTGGTAACAGGACATCAGGGTGAACCAAAAGCGGTTCTTGGGAAGGTTGTTAACAGAAATTGGTTAAAGTTTCATCCAGGAGATCATGTAATATTTTCTTCATCAATAATTCCTGTTGAACAAAATTTTGTTAATCGTGAAAAACTTGAAAAAGAATTAAGCAAATATAAAGTTAGAATATTCAGAGACGTTCATGTTTCTGGTCACGCAGGAAGAGAAGATTTAAGGGACCTTGTTGAACTTGTAAAACCAAAATTTGTTATGCCTGCACATGGAAATAAGAAAAAATCTCTTGCAATGAAAGATCTATGTTTACAACTAGGATTTAAGTCTGACAGAATAAGAATTCTAAAGGATGGAAACAGAATAAAGGTTTAAGTATTTCCTATATTTGTTTTTTTTATTGATTTATTGTTTGGTGCTCTAGTAAAATTAACTTTTTTATGTTCGTTGCTTGCTTTTTCTTCTATTGCTTCTTCTATTTCAGTTAATTCAATAAATGATTTTGCTGACCATGAGATAAATGTTGAAACAACTAATGAATAAATCATTGTTATTAAAGTTAAGTTTACTAATATAGAAATTCCACTTACTTCAATTAATGCAATACTAAAGATTACTGCTGCAACTGCGATCCCTTTCGGCATATTAAGTGCCATAAATAGGAGTTCTTTTGTTGTTGAGTTTTTCCCAATAGAAATCTTTAAACTAAGATATCTACACAGAATTAAAATAAGAAATAATGCTAGTGATTTAACAAAAAACCAAATTTCCCAAGGTAGTTCAGTAACAACTCCTATTAAAACGAAAACAAGTATTTCGAGTGAGGTAGATAGAATAGAGCTAAATTCACTTAGTCTTGTTTTTTTCTTAACATACATATTGCCAAATAATAATCCTAGTGTTGCAACTGCAAGAACTCCGTTCCCACCAAGATTCTCAGCTATAATATAGGTTATTAGTGTTGCAGTAAGTAATGCAATTGCGCTGTATTCTTCAGAATATGTTTTCTTCATTATTCTAAATATAATTATTCCAATTACTATTCCTGTTCCCACACCTGTGACTATCTGCTGCAAAAATGGCCCTATCTGAGTGAGCACTGAAACTCCTTCTCCTCCTGTAACAAATTCGAGTAAAACAAAAGGCAGGATGACAATTATAGGTGTATTGACTATTGCTTCGACTTTTAGAAATTCAAATACTTTACTTGTTTTCTTTTTGAACAATATAAATACGCTTGCTGGGTCTGTCCCTGCCATAAGAACAGAGAATACTAATGCAAGGATAATATTTGTAATAGTTAGTTTATTAAAGAACAGGATAAATGTTGTGAATCCTATAAATATTAAATTAAATATTATTGTAATAAATGTTACTTGAAGAGCTTTGTATGATAATGTATCTAGCTCTTTGAACTTCATTCTTGATGAGCCATCAAAAACAATCATTACTAATGCTAATATGGCTATAGATATAAGAAATTCCGGTGAGAATTGGAATATTGCTTGTCCTTTATACTTAATAAATGTTGATGCAATTCCTGCAAATATTAAAAGTAGAATGTTAGTTATTCTTAATTTGTTTGATAGAATTGATATTAGTAATCCAATTAAGAGAATAACTGCAATGCTTGTTAAATAAGTTAAAACGTCCATTGATTACTAATTAGGGATATTTATTTAAAAAGATTTCTTATATAAGTGTTAAAATATGTTTAAAATAAGGGTATTTATTATTATAAATTAATATGTGAGCTAACATATGTTAAAACTTTAAATAATGTTGATGTCAATTCATATATTTTTGTCTTATCTTTTTCATTAAGTGATTCATATAAACCAATAAGGTTTAAATATGTGTCTTTACCTTCTTTTAGGTGTAGATGTTGTAAATAAATATATGCATTGTTTGTTTTGTTAATTATTTCAAACAAATCATTCTTACTTTTTTTTGTTTTTAGTTTTATACTCTTAAACTTAGATATATCTATTTTGTCGCTTATATTGAATATGAAAAATTTTAATGTATTGAAGTCAAGTATTATTTCATCAATATCTGAGAATATTTCTTTACGCCCATCAAGTTCACTTCTTCCCTCTTTTTCAAGTCTAATAAATCTTTCTGTAAGAGTTATTACTATTTCTCTGAACTCTTCTGTAGTCTCTAGTTTTTTAATTTTTTTCATAAATTCTTCTTTAGTAGCTTCAAAATCTAGATCAAGCATTTCTGAAAAAGATTTTCTAAATAAAACAAATAGTTTTGATTCTAGCTCATTTAGATCGTCATTTGTGAGATTATCTTTTTTTATTTTCTCAGCAAGGTCTTTTTCATAGTTTTCTACACTTTTCAAAATCTTCTTTTTTTCTTTGCCACCAAGATAAATTTGTCTATCTGCTTTTTTAACAAGAAGCCATACTAACTTAGAGAATATTCCTTTAATTTGTTTTCTAAAAACTCTATATAATATAAGGATTGTTACTGCTATAGCAACTAGTATTCCAATAAACCAACTTAAAACTTTATTTGAATCAAAAATAATTGAAGGAGACTCTATTGTTTTACATGGTTCACATGGTCCTCCACAATCAATGCCCATTTCATTATTGTTTTTAACTCCATCAGAGCAACTTTCTGAATAAACACAGAATTGAGTTATTTCTGGTATTCCAAATCTTATTTGGTCGCTTGTTGGGCATTCATTTAAATCAAAGCATGCTCGTTCTTTAGTTCCATCTTTTCTACATAATGTCCAATCTGTGCATTCCCATTCAGGATAACACCCTGCAGGAACTCTGTATTCACACTCCCTATACCGCGTTGTCTTATAATTATCTTCATCACAACTATTTCTATCATAACAAGACATTTTTTGATATCCTGTAATAAATTCTGGTTTATCTGATATGGGGGGATAGCAATCACTCCATTCTAAACAAGTCCAATCTTCTGTGCAAGGTTCAATAGGAAGCCCTCCTCCTCCACTTGAGGAGGCTTCGTTGTCTTCATCATCACAGTTTATAGTTACTTTTGCTGGGGGTAAACTAAGTGCATTTGCAGGAGGGGAATATGTGTCTTCTGCCATATATGTAATAGTATAATCCCCACATACATTGTCAAGAGTTCTTATAATAACCTCACTTGTTCCAGGAATTATATGTACACTCATTGCTCCAGTATTATAACTAAGCAAGCTATATGTTAAAGTATCGCCATCAATATCTCTAAAATAGTCATTTAAATAATATGCAATCAAGGTTTGTTTCTGATCCATTGTAATATTTGGTAATTCTCTGTAATATTCTGGTGGAGTATTATTAAAGTTGAGTGTAAAGTTATATTCATGATAGCTTACATCATGTGGTCCGCAAGCTGCGTCATCAACACCTATCCTGATTGAGTGATCTCCCCAGCTAGAATCATTTGTTGTAAAGCTAATGCTGCCATTGCTTGAATCAATTGTAAATAGATATAACTCTGGCTGTGTAATAAATTGTGATGAGAAATATAGTTCATCAGGATCTGCAGCAATATATTCTAAATCACAGTAAAAGGTTTCATTATTTTTTAAAGTTAGATTATCTCCGCAGACTGAAGCAATATCTGTTAAAATAAATGGTTGTTTAATACAGTATCTTATTTCTGCGCTCGTGCTTTGCGCAGTAAGCCTATTTGTACTAAAAATCTTGTGTTCACTTAAGGAAACACCAAATAATATCAAGTTAAATAGTAAAAGAAATATAGAAAATACTAGGATAAACTCGTTAAATCTGATTTTTCTCATTATAGAGAATATTCGTACCTATATTTTAAAAACTTTTCTTTAATAGAAGCTATTAATTTTCAATTGGCCACTAGAATGTCGATATTTATAATGTCAAGCCAAGGATCTTGTTCTGGCGCATTTTCATACGTTGCTGCAATCCGAAGTTCATATTCGCCATTGTTAAATTCTTCAGAATCAAATAAGAATTCTATATCAAATGGATAATCAATAAATTCAATCAAACTTTGATCATCATTTATTGGGTCTTCACTGTGCTTTGGGCTAATCATAATCAATATTTCTTCTGAAAGAGTTGGGTATTCAAGTATTTCAATGTTTACTATTCCTTTAATTGTTTGGCCATTTATAGGATTTATGTTGATTGAAAGATCTCCTTCACTGTGATTTGTGTTATTTGTTGTTGTTTCTAATGGTTCTTCAATCTCGTTTGATTTAAACGCATTACTGATTTGTTGGAAAATATTTTGAGTTGATTCTTCAGGCGCAGGATCAATTAACTGCCCTTGATTTGTTCTGTTTAATATGTGCCCATTGTCAATAAGGATCGTGTTTCTTTTGTAGGAGTTTTCATAACTTATAAGAATAATAACAGAAAATATTAATAAAATCACAAGGACTATAAGAAATAATTTAGCTAATAACGTTCGTCTTTCTTTATTCATATATCCTAAATAGAGATTTTACATTAAAAATGTTTTCATTAATTATTTAAAGAGAGCTATATTCTATAATTCTATGAAAGCAATTGTTTTATTTAGTTCAGGAATAGATAGCCCTATCGCAGCACATCTTTGTACAGAGAAAGGTATAGAGTTAATTGGATTAAATTTTTATAACAGGACATTAGATGAGAAATATAAAAAAGGTTTAATTGAACTTGCAAAGCTAGTTGGTATAAAAAAACTTTATTTTGCTGATCATTCTATTTCTCATAAAGCTTATACTGAAAACTGCAATCCTAGGTATCAGTGTGTTTTTTGTAAAAGGATTATGATGCAGGTTGCAGATAAATTGTGTGAAAAAGATGGTTGTGATTTTATAGTTACAGGAGATAATATTGCACAGGTTGCAACTCAAACTATTCCTAACTTAGAAGTTGTTTCTTCTCTTGCAAATAATAAAATTCTTCGTCCTCTTCTAACATTTGATAAAAATGAAATTATTAATATTGCAAGAAAAATTGGAACTTATGATATTAATCTTAATTTTAAAGGCGGTTGTCCTTTTTTACCTGATAAACCTGCAACCACTTCTACTGTTGAAAAGATTAAAAGAGAAGAAGATAAAATAGATGTTGATAATTTAATTAAAGAAATAATAGAAAAAATAATTATTGAGCAAGTTTAAATTAACTCATCGATTGGAGGTTTGTTGTTGTTTTGATCAGCTTGATTGTTTTGAGAAACAAGTCCTGCTGCTTCTGATTCTAAATCAATACCTTCTTCCTTTAATGCAGCAATATGCATTTTCATTATTTCTTCAACAATACCAAGAATTCTTGCTAATTCTTGTCTTTCTTTAGCTAGAGTTGATAATGCTCCTTTATGAAAACCAATTTTTTCTTCTTTAGACATATTTTTTTCTTCAACCATTTATTCCACCTTATACTCAAAAAAGCTTTACTTTTTTGGTTGATATCTTTCTAAATCAAATAAGATATCATTTTAATAATCTATCAATAACATTAATGCTTTTGGCAATGTCTTCTCCTTTTTTTGTTAGAGAAATTATTTTTAATCTTCCCTTTTTTTTGAAAGTTACCATACCATCACTTTCCATCTCTTGCAATATCTTAACAATGTGGCTGTATGTGCAATCTATTTTTTTTGCAATAGTTGATGCATACATTTCCAGTTGTGTATTGACGAGAACTAAGAGTAATTTTGCTGGTTTTTCTCTAAACACTAAATTGAAATTTGTTTTTGCCATAATTTGTCGAAAACTTAATTCTTTATAAAAGTTTTCATTATATACCTTAACATATATATTAATCAATATATTAGAAATTTCAGCAAAAACTTAATAAATCAACTATAGCTCACCAGGTTATAATAACTAATTAGGTGGTAAAATATGGATTTGGGAAAATACGGGGCAGAAACACATAAATATATCTTGGAATTTTGGAAGAATAAAGAAATTTATCCTAAATCTAAAATTATTTTTAAAAAATCTGAAAATGGAAAACCCTTCTACTTTCTACAAGGTCCACCATATACTTCTGGCACATTTCACATGGGTCACGCATGGAATAATTCTATGAAAGATTTCATAATTAGGTACAAGCGAATGCAGGGTTTCGAAGTTTGGGATCGTGGAGGTTATGATATGCATGGGCTTCCGACTGCAAAAGCTGTTCAGAAATTACACAATCTTAAAACAAAAAAAGATATTGAAAAGTTTGGATTTGAACACTTTGCTAAAGAGTGTATAAAATTATCAACTGGTTTTGCAAAACAAATGAGTAAGGATTTATGGGATATGGGTATCTGGATGGATCATGAAAATGCGTATAAGCCTATTGAACAAGATTACATTGATGGTGTTTGGTTTCTCATAAAAACTGCGCATGAAAAAAAGAGGTTGTATGAAGGTCTTAGAACAACAACTTGGTGTAGGGATTGTGGAACTGCACTTGCTAAACATGAACAGGAATATATACAATTAATTGATAAAAGTATTTATGTTAAATTTCAAAGTCAAGATGATGAGAATCTATATTATATTATTTGGACTACAACTCCCTGGACTATAACTTTTAATCTTGGAATAATGGTTCATCCAGAATTTGAATACAATAAAGTAGAAGTTAATATTAATAGCAAAAAAGAATTCTGGATAATTGCTAAAGAGTTAGTAGAAACTGTTATGAAAAAAACAGAGTTAGAGTATAAAGTTGTTGATACTTTTGTTGGTAAAAACCTTGAAGGAAAAAAGTATAATCATTTCTGGTCTAAAGATATAAAAGATTTGGCAGATATTGATGCTAAATATGAAAAAGCTCATTCAATTTTGTTAAGTAATAAATTTGTTACTCTGGATTCTGGAACCGGTCTTGTTCACACTGCACCTGGATGTGGTCCTGAAGATTACGAGATAGGCCACAGAAACGGTTTGCCCCCATTTAATACTATTGACGAGCAGGGAAAATTTATTGAGGGTTATTCAGATTTTGTTGGTTTAATTGCAAAGGTTGACGACAAAAAGTTTATTGAGGCAATGGAAAAAATTAATGCAATTATTGCTAAAGAAGATTATGTTCATGATTATGCAACTTGTGAGAGATGTCATACCCCTGTTGTTTTTAGAACAACTAAGCAATGGTTTTTCAAAGTTGAAGATCTTAAACCAAGAATGCTTGAGTTTCATAAAAAAACAAATTGGGTTCCTGAAACAGGGGGAAATTCATTTGCCTCTTGGCTTGAAAACCTTAGAGATAATTCTATTACTAAACAAAGATTTTGGGGAACTCCACTTCCTATCTGGAGATGTGATAAGTGTGGCCAAATAGAGGTTATTGGCAGTCGAGAAGAACTAGAAACAAAAACAGATGTTCTTCCTGAAGATCTCCATAAACCTTGGATTGATTCAATTAAGTGGAAGTGTAGAAAGTGTTCTTCTGGAACAATGGAAAGACTTCCAGATATTCTTGATGTATGGATTGATGCAGGTGCTGCATCTTGGAATTCTTTATATTATCCTAAAACAAAAGAAAATTTTGATAAGTTTTTCCCTGCAGATTTTATTCTTGAAGGGAGGGAACAGGTTCGTGGATGGTTTAATCTTTTGATGGTTACTTCAACAATTGCATTTGATAAGTGTCCTCTTAAGGCATGTTATATGCATGGTATGTTAACTGACGTTGACGGTGTGAAAATGTCTAAATCTATTGGTAATGTTATTAAGCCTGAAGAATTAACAGATAAGTATGGTGCAGACACTTTAAGATTTTATATGCCAAGAACTAAGGCCGGTCAAGATATTAATTTTTCTTGGTTAGAAGCTGAACTTGCTTATAAGAATTTGATGATTCTTTGGAATGTTCATAAATTAATAATTAATTATGCAGATGAAATTGGTGAAACACCCTCTTTGGTTGTTGATGGGGAGTTAGGTATATCTGCTAAATATATTATGAGCCGTTTGCATTCAACTATTAAATCTGTTACAGGGAAGTTTGATAAATATTATCTTGATCAGATTCCTAAAGAAATTGAAGAATTATTCTTGGAGTTATCTAGAACTTATATTCAGTTAAATAGAGAATCTATGGCTCTTGGCTCTGGATCTGATAAGAAAAAAATCTTAGATGTTTTATTTACTGTTCTTTATGAAATTGTAAAGATGTTAAATCCTATTTGTCCTTTTATTTCAGAAAAAATATATCAAAATTTTGTTGAGAAAGATTTTGTTAAGGAAGAATCTATTAATTTAGAATTTTGGTCTAAGTTCGATGAAAAATTTATTGATGTTGAATTCGAGAAAGAGTTTTCTCTTGCAATGACTGTTGTTGAAGCAGGTCTTAATACTAGAGATAAAGCACAGATTGGTGTTCGATGGCCACTAATGAATCTAATGGTTGATACTGATAAAAAAGAGATCATTGAGAAGTTTCAGGATATAATAAAAACTCAGCTTAATATTAAAAATATTAAGTTTGCTACACCTGAGTTTAATATTAAGGTTAAAGTTAATTACAGGGCATTTGGTGTGAAGTTTGGTACTGAAACAGGTGATGTTCTTTCTATGATTAAAGGCAAAGAAGAAGAAATTGCCAAAGTTTTCCAGTTGGGTAAAGATTATTCAATTGATTTAGGTAAAGAACCACTGGTTTTACCTAAGGAGTTATTTGAAATTACAAAAGTTTGTGAAACACATGAAGTTGCAAAATCTAAACTTGGTGAGGTTTACCTTGATAAAACTCCAAGTAAAGAACTTGAGTCAGAAGGATTTTCTAGAGAGATAACTAGAAGAATTCAATCTTTAAGGAAAAGGGTAGATATGCAAAAATCAGATAGAATTGAATTGTTTTTGCAATTACCAGGTGATCTGAATATTAAAGAATTTGAAGATAATCTTAAGATAAAGGTCGGTGCAGATATAATTAATTATTCTGCAACTAAGAGTTGTGAGTTTAAATCTGATGAAAAAATTAAGGGTAAACTTATTAGTATTGGGTTTAATAAAAAGTAAAATTTGGTAATAGGTAAAAATGACTAAAATAAAAAAAGCATTATCAATATTATTAATTATTCTTCTAGTTGCAAACATTGTATTACTTGCATTGAGAAAGATTGAAGTTTTATTTTTCTGGATAGTAATAATTGTGATTGCAGCATTGGTTCATTGGGGTTTGCCTAGAATAAAGTAATTATTTTTTCTTCTTTTTCTTAAACAAAGAAAATTTCTTTTTTACTTTGGTTTTTTTAGCTTTTTTAACAGGTTTCACTTTTTTTGGCTTTTTGGCTTTAACTGCTTTATTCAACTTTTTTGTTTTTTTTACTTCTTTCTTTTTTGGTGAAACTTTTTTCACAACTTTCTTTTTTACTTCTGCTTTCTTAGGTTTAGATTCTTCAGTTTCTTCTTTTTTTGATTTTTTTGGTTTTCTTGAAAGAACATTTGCTTCAATCTCTTTTTCAAATTTTTCAATACGTTTTGTTAAGAATTCTTTAGTTCTTTGATTATCTTGCTGGTTCATAATTTCGCCACAATCAGGACATTTAAAGTTAAGTTCAAATGCAGTGTCAAAATTCATTCTTGTACAGGCGTTTCTGCACATATAAAAGTCATCTGTTGTTTCTTGATTAAGTCTTTCTTTTAGTTTATCTACCTTTATTTTCTTTATTTTCTTTGCAATATAGGGTATTTCTGGGATGTTTAGTGACCAATAACAAATATACCATCCTTTAACTTTATCTTTTTTTCTTATAAATATTACTATATTATCTTCTAGTAATTTGTAGAATATCTTCCTAACCCGGTGTATTTCAATATCCAAATCTTTTGCTATTACAAATTCTGAAATATTTTCTTTGCCAATTAGGTATAATGCGATAGGAAGAGCTTCAGGGCCAAATGTTTCGTTGATGACATACTCAATCTCTTTTTTTGTAGCCATTTTGTTTTTTAGGTTAGTTTATTGGGTTTTGGATTTTTAAACTTTGCGTTTGTTTTAAAAAGACCTTGTTATTACTTTTGAGTTTCAAAGTTTATATAGTTTTCTATTGTTTAGTATATACTATTTATAAATGGTGGCGTGAATTTCCCTATTTTGATTATTTTTGATTAATAGAATCACTGAAAATCAACAATAATTCATAAGTGTAATTTAAATGGGCCCGCCCAGATTTGAACTGGGGACATCCACCAAGTCAGGGTGGCGTCATACCGGACTAGACCACGAGCCCGTTTGCTTTTTAAATTCGCTTCGATATATAAATCTATTCAAAAGCTTTATAAAACTCATACAGCAATATCTCTATTAAAGGGTGTGAGAGTGGAAAACAACAGTATTCTATCAAAAGAATCATCTGAATTGCTATTAATGCGATTAAAGAAGATACAAGAAAAAGATAGTTACATCTCTGAGCAAGCTGTAAAAGCTCTTTCTAAAGAACTAAACATATCAGGCATCCAAATATACGAAGTTATAACCTTTTATTCGTTTCTTAGTCACAAGGCTAAAGGAAAATATGTAATTAGGGTTTGTCATTCACCTTCATGCTATCTTAAGGGATCAACCAATATCTTCGAAGAATTAGAAAAGATTCTTGGGATTAAAGTTGGGGAAATAACAAAAGACGGTAAATTCTCAATCGAATACACTTCTTGCATAGGTTGTTGCAATGAGTCACCTGCTATTTTGATTAATAATATCCCTCATACTAAGCTAACTACTGAAAAACTAGCTAAAATATTAAAAAAATGCAAGTAATTAAAAAAACTAAATTCAAATCATTTGAAACTGCAGTTAGATTTAAGCCAGAAGAATTAATAGAAACAATAAAAGATTCTGGGCTTCATGGCAGAGGCGGTGCTAATTTTCTTACTGCACTCAAGCTAGATTTTTCTAGAAAAGCTGAAAAAGAAAAAGTTCTTATCTGTAATGCAGATGAAGGAGAACCTGGAACTTTCAAAGACAAATTTATTATAACAGAAAACCCTGCACTCTTAATTGAAGGAATTGCTATTGCTTCATATATTATTGGTGCTAAAAGGGCTTATATTTATCTTAGGGCAGAATATGAATATTTAAAAGAAAGTTTAGATAAAACTATTGCAAAATATAAAAAACAACTTTCTAAAATTAATTTGCAACTTGATGTTTTCATGGGTGAAGGAGCTTATGTATGTGGAGATGAAACAGCTATTATGAACTCCATTGAGGGGAAAAGAGGTGAACCTCGACATAAGCCGCCTTATCCAGCTGAATATGGGGTTTTTGGTTATTCAACTTGTATTGATAATGTTGAAACTCTAAGTAATATTCCTTTGATAATTAAAGGAAAATGGAAGCATTTGAGATTGTTTTCTTTATCAGGGGATATTGAGAACCCTGGTGTTTACGAATTACAATTTGGAACTACGCTTGGAGATCTAATTAAACATTGCCATTTCAAAAGAACAGTTAAAGCAATATTTTTTGGTTGTGCAGGTGGCTGCATTCCTTTTGATCCTTCAACAGTTTTAGATGCAGAGCATATTAAAGAATTAGATGCAATGCTTGGCTCATGCACAATGATATTTGTTGATACAAGTAGAAGTATTGTTGATATTTGTAAAAATATTGCAGAGTTCTTTGTTCATGAAAGTTGTGGGCACTGCACACCTTGTCGAGAAGGTAATTATAGAGTTTTAGAATTATTAAATAAATTAGTTGATGGGAAAGGTTCAATTGAAGATATTGAAATGCTTGAAGAACTTGCAGTTTTTATGAACGCAACTTCATTTTGTGGTCTAGGCCAAACAGCAGGTAACCATATTTTAACTGCACTTAAATATTTTAGAGAGGAGTTTGAAGAATTATGCAAATAGAAATTAACGGTAAGAGGTATGGTGTAGAGGAAGGTAAAAGTATTTTGCAAGTTTGTGAAGAAAATAATATTTATATTCCTCATCTATGTTATCATCCTGATTTAGAACCTCAAGCTAAGTGTAGATTATGTTTAGTTGAGATTAATGGCAAGATAGATACTTCATGTAACAATAAAGTTAGGAAAGGCTTAATTATTAAAACAGACACTCCTGAAATTATCAAGTTTAGAAAACTTAATTTAGAATTATTATTAGCAAACAAAAAAGAATTATTAGAAGAAGATAATGAAGTTTCAGAATTAGCTCGTAAGTTTGGAGTTACAACAGAACCTTTATTCAAAAAAAAAGAATTAAGAAAAGTTGCATTTTGCACATCTTTATGTAGAGACAATAGTAAATGTATTCATTGTGGTAAATGTGTTCAGAAGTGTAGAGAAATTCAAGGTGTTGACGCTATAGGTATAGGCGGTCGAAGCCACGAAACACAGGTAACGTCTGTTTTTGATGAAACCATTGGTGATGTTGCATGTACATTCTGTGGTCAATGCACTAATGTTTGCCCAACAGGTGCAATAAAAGAACATGATTACACAGAAGAAGTTAAGAATGCAATAAGAGATTCAAATAAAATAGTTCTTGTTCAAACAGCACCTGCTACTCGTGCTACTGTAGGTGAAACCCAGGGAATGCCTCCAGGATCATTAGTTACAGGAAAAATGGTTGCAGGATTAAGAAGACTTGGTTTTAATAAGGTTCTAGATACTAATTTTGGTGCAGATTTAACTATAATGGAAGAAGGAATAGAATTAATTGGTCGTATACAAAATAAAGGAATCTTTCCAATGATCACTTCTTGTTGCCCTGGATGGGTAAAATTTATTGAACATTTTTTCCCAGAACAATTAGAACATCTAAGTTCTTGTAAAAGCCCCCATCAAATGTTTGGTGCAATAGCTAAAACATATTATGCTAAAAAAAATAATTTTGATCCTAAAAACATAGTTGTGGTTAGCATAATGCCTTGCACAGCTAAAAAGTTTGAAGCAGAAAGACCAGAAATGAAAAATCTTGGTCTAAAAGATGTTGATTATGTTCTTACAACAAGAGAATTAGGAAACTGGTTGAATTCTGAAAACATAAAATTATCAGAGTTAGCTGATGAAGATTATGATCCCATAATGGGTTTGAGTACAGGGGCAGGAGCAGTATTTGGTGCAACAGGAGGAGTAATGGAAGCTGCTTTGCGAACAGTAGCAGATGTTCTCGAAAGAAAAGATTTAGACAAAATAGATTACCATGAAGTTAGAGGAATGCAAGGAATAAGAGAAGCATCACTTAAAATTGCAGGAATGGATATCAATGTTGCAATTGCACATGACTTAAAGAATGCTAGAAAGATTATGCAAGACGTAAAAGATGGTAAAAGTAAATATCACTTCATTGAAATAATGGCATGCCCTGGTGGCTGCATTGGAGGAGGTGGACAACCAATTCCAACAACAAAAGAAATAATAAAGAAAAGAGCTTCTGCAATTTATCACCAAGATAAAATACTTCCTATCCGTAAATCACATAAAAACCCAGAGATAAATACATTATATAAAGAATTCTTAGGCAAACCAGGTTCTGAAATTGCACATAAAATGCTACACACTTCTTACACGAAACGGAATAAGTGGGGAAATTAGAAGATAGTTTTATATATTTCAGGTTCATTCTATATAATATTATATTTATTAGGGGGTTATAATGGTAAGAAAAACAACTAAAAGAGCAAATAAGAAAGTAAAAGAGACTATTGAAGTTAAAATTAAGAAAGGTGTTGATCGTAAGTTTAAGAGTTGTTATTCTCATAAACACAGTGGCGGATGTTTTTACTTTCTAGGTTTTCTTGGTGCATTAATATACTTTATATCTACAGCAACAGGTTTCTGGGGCGTAGTTTTAGGAGTTTTGAAGTCTATTGTTTGGCCAGTATTTATTATTCATGGACTACTTAAGTTTCTAGGATTGTAATTCCGTTTTTCTTTTTATTTTATTTTTTATTTTTCTCCAAAACCTTTATATATAAATAACATAAATTCCTACATATAACTATATTATGTTTATGAGGTGCAATCATGCAAGAATTTATGCAGTCAATTAAAGCAAAAGCAAAAGCTGACAAAAAAACAATCGTATTTCCAGAATCACAAGATGAAAGAATTCTAAAAGCTACAGATGAAATTTTAAAACAGGGAATTGCAAACATTATTCTTCTAGGTAATGAAGAAACAATAAAATCTAAAGCAAATGAGTTAAATATTAACCTGGATGTAGCAAGAATTATAGATCCAAACTCTTTCGAAAAGTTTGACGAATACGCAAACACTTATTTTGAACTAAGAAAACATAAAGGGATAACCTTAGAACAAGCAAAAGAAGCTTTAATGCACACAACTTATTTTGGAACTATGTTGGTTCATATGAATGAAGCTGATGGTCTAGTTTCAGGTGCAACACATACTACTGCAGAAACAATAAGGCCTGCACTACAAATTATTAAGACAAAAGAGGAGTATCACAAAGTATCTTCTTTCTTTTTTATGCAATTAAAAGATAAAATATTTATTTTCGCAGATTGTGCAGTTATCATTAATCCTGACGCAGAAGAATTAGCTCATATAGCTATAGATTCAGCGAGAAATGCAAAGAAATTTGGTATAGATCCAAGGGTTGCAATGCTTTCTTTTTCAACTAAGGGTTCTGCAAAGCACGAATTAGTAGATAAAGTAACAACTGCACTAAAACTTGCAAGAGAATTACAGCCTGATTTAATTATTGACGGTGAAATGCAAGTTGATGCAGCAATAGTTCCTGCTATTTGTGAAAAGAAATGCAAAGATTGCTATTTACATGGTGATGCTAATGTTTTAATTTTTCCAGACTTACAGAGTGGAAATATTGCATATAAGTTAGTTGAAAGATTAGCTAGAGCAAATGCAATTGGCCCAATTATGCAGGGATTTAACAAACCAATAAACGACCTTTCAAGAGGTTGTGATGTGGATGATGTTATTGATGTTACTGCAATAACGGTTGTTGAGGCACAGAAATGAATATTTTAGTTCTAAACTCAGGAAGTTCTTCTTTAAAATATCAATTAATTAATATGAATACCAATAAGCCTATTCTGAAAGGCCATATTGATGGTATTGGTTTAAAGACTTGTAAAATTGACTTTGCAAGTAAAAAAGGAAACCTAAGTAAAGAATTAAAAATAAAAAATCATAAAGCTGCAGTTAAGTTAGCAATTGAATCTTTAGAAGGATATAAAATTAAAGCAATTGGTCATAGAGTTGTTCATGGTGGAGAACTTTACAGTGATGCAACCCTAATAGATAAAAAGGTAATACAGGCAATAGATAAGTTGAGCGAGTTAGCTCCTCTACACAATCCCCCTAATCTTGCAGGAATTAAAGCTTGCAAAAAACTTTTTCCTAATCTTACTCAGGTTGCAGTTTTTGATACTGCATTTCACCAAACTATTCCTGAAAAAGCTTACCTATACGGTATTCCATTAGAATACTATAAAAAATATGGAATAAGAAAATATGGTTTTCATGGAACATCTCATAAATATGTTATGCTTGAAGCTCAAAAACATTTTCATAAAAAGAAATATATTAATGTGATTACTTGTCATCTTGGTAATGGCGCTAGTATTGCTGCTATTGAAAAAAATAAGTCTGTTGATACTTCTATGGGGTTTACTCCTCTACCAGGTTTAATTATGGGAACTCGTTCTGGTGATATTGATCCTGCAATTGTATCATTTTTAATGACAAATCTAAAAAAGAAATCTGGTGATGTTATTCAAATACTAAATAAGCAATCTGGTTTACTGGGTATTTCTGGTTATTCTGATATGAGAACAATTCATAAAAAAGCTTCAAAGAATAAGTTTTGTCGTATAGCATTGGATATGTTTGTATACAGGGTTGTTCAGTATATTGGAAGTTATTTTGCTGTTCTTAAAAAGGTTGATGCAATTGTTTTCACAGCGGGATTAGGTGAAGAAGCTTATTATGTTAGAGAAAAAGTTTGTAAATCTCTTGTTAATTTTGGTGTAATACTTAATAAAACTAAAAATAAGAAAAATGCAAGAGTAATTTCATCAGCCAAGTCTGATGTAAAAGTCTTAGTGATTTCTACAAATGAAGAGTTGATGATTGCCAAGGAAACTTTAGAAATAATAAAAAACTAATAATCTTCAGCATCAAGATTAAACTCTGCACTCTCTACCCATTGATTAGGTTCTTGTAAATAATTTAGAATTTCTTGCAGAATCTTTTTATGTTTTAATTCTTCGTCTGCAATCATTAATACTTCTTTTTTTACAGTTTCATCTGCAATCTCTGCAGCAATTTCTTTGTAATAGTTTGCAGATTTTATCTCAACATTAATAGCTTCTTCATAGAAAGCAATTTGTTCTGAAATATGATCTGGTGCATTAATATTTTTTAGAGAGCTAAATATTTTTTTTACTTCTTCAGTCGTTGCTTTCTTAACTTCAATTAAATCTGCTTCTTGTTGCATTGCATCAAAGATTATGTAATGATTGTCTTCCCATTCTGCCAATCTTCTAAGAATATTTTTTAGTGCAGGATTAGTTGTTTTCTCAAGCATTTCTAGATAAGCTTGTTTCCCTTCTAATTCCATTTTCTTTGCGATTTCAAATACATCCATTTTTAATTTCCTCCATTAATATTATTCTTTACTCATCTTTTCATATTCTGCAGCTCTAAACTTTGCATCTTCTTCTGCAAGTTTAAATAGCTTATCTGCAATATCTGGAAATTGTATTGTAAGACTTTTATATCTTCGTTCTTTATGTAAAAAATTAGTGTAAGGAACTTTGCCAGTTACATGGTAATCTAATTGCATTGGGTTTTTACCTTCTTCACACAATCTAGGATCATATCTATACAATGGCCAATACCCTGAAGTAACTGCTAATTTTTGTTCTTGAGGAGTTTTCTTCATATTTCCTCCATGTGCAATACACGGTGAATAAGCAATTATTATTGAAGGTCCATCATATTCTTCTGCTTCTTTAAAAGCTTTAATTGCCTGCATCATATTCGCGCCTAGAGAAATAGATGCGACATAGATGTTTCCATAAGTTGTAAACATTCTTCCTAAATCTTTTTTAGGTTGTTTTTTACCTGAAACAGCAAACTTTGCAGTTGCAGCACGAGGTGTTGCTTTAGAACATTGTCCTCCTGTATTAGAATAAACTTCTGTATCTAAAACAAGAACATTAACATTTTCTCCTGAAGCAAGAACATGATCTAAACCACCAAAACCAATATCATAAGCCCATCCATCACCACCAATAACCCATACAGATTTGTCAACTAAGTAATCTTTAAGCTCATCTATTTTCTTAAGAATGGGTTCACTTTCTCCGTGAACACAACTTATTGCTTCTGGTAAATGTTTAATAATTTCTTCTGCAGCATTCTTAGCAGAATCATCAACTTTATCCCAAACTTTTAACATATTATCGAGATGGACTTTCAACCCATTGGTTGTTCCAGTATTCAACAATCTTTCAATGTTAGATTGCAACAATTTACGATTAGCATCAATTGCAAGTCTAAAGCCCATCCCGTATTCTGCATTATCTTCAAACAAGGAGTTTGCCCATGCAGGACCTTTGCCTTCTTTGTTTTTAGCAAAAGGAATTACTGGAAATGTTCCACCGTAAATAGATGAACAGCCAGTTGCATTTGCAATTATCATTCTATCTCCAAATAATTGAGTAACAAGTTTAACGTAGGGTGTTTCTCCACACCCAGCACATGCTCCTGAAAACTCAAATAAAGGCGTTCTTAATTGCGTTCCTTTAATACTATATAGTGGGGTTTTACCTAAAACATTATCTGGTAGGGAGTCAAAGAATTTAGCATTCTCAACTTCGCCTGCAGTCCTTGCTTCTGATAATGTTTGTGTAGTTAATGCTCCAACAGGACAAGTAGCAACACAGTTATTACACGCATCACACCCAGTGCAATCTTCTGGATAAATTTGTATTCTAAACTTTAAGCCAGATTCGGGGTTTGCGTCTATAACATTAAATGTTGAAGGTGCATTCTTTAAATCCTCAGGATTAATTTGTTTCATTCTAATTGATGCATGTGGACAAACCATTGCGCACATTCCACACTGAGTACACTTCTCAGGTATCCATTTAGGAACATTATTTGCAATACCCCTCTTTTCAAGTTTACTAGTTGCTGTTGGTATTGCACCATCTAGTGGCATTTTTGAAACAGGAATCGTATCTCCTTTTAGTTTCATTACTGGTTCAACAACATCTTTTGCAAATTGAGATGCATTGTCTGGTAAGAATTTAAATTCAGCAACATGTATTCCAGAAAAGTTTTCAACTTTTGAAACAGCATTCTTAGATGCTTCTATTGCATCCCAATTCATCTTAACTATATCTTCACCTTTTTTAGAGAATTGTTTTTTAATAGCTTCTTTCATTAACTTAAATGCTTCTTCTGCAGGGATAATTTTTGCTAATTTAAAGAATGCAGTCTGCATAATAGTATTAATTCTTATGCCTAAACCAACTTCTTTTGCTATTTTATTAGCATCAATAACATAAAAACTAATTTTTTTATCAACAATAGTTTTCTGCATTTTTTCTGTTAAATGAGAAAATGCTTCATCTTTATTCCAAGGGCAATTAAATAAGAATGTTCCCCCTTCTACAATGCCTTCCAAAATATCATAGTGTCCAATATAAGAGGGCTTATGTAGTGCAATGAAGTCTGAATGAACTAGCTGATATTCTGATCTTATCTGATTATCACCAAATCTTAGATGAGAAACAGTTACTCCACCTGATTTGTGTGAATCATAAGCAAAGTATGCTTGAACATGTTTGTCTGTTGCAGCACCAATAATTTTTATGGAATTCTTATTTGCACTAACTGTTCCATCAGAACCATATCCCCAAAATTTACATCTAACAACAGATTCAGGTTCTGTATCAATTTCACCAACTTCTAATGATTTGTGTGTTACATCATCAATTATTCCAACAGTAAAATCATGAGTGCACTTATTATCTAAATGGTCAAATACTGCTTTAACCATTGCAGGACTAAATTCTTTTGATGATAATCCATATCGTCCACCAATAATCTTTATATTTTTGTCTTTAAGTGCAGCAACTGTATCCATGTAGAGAGGCTCACCAATACTTCCAGGCTCTTTTGTTCTATCAAGAACTGCAATCTTTTTAACAGTTGATGGGATTATATCAATAAAATCTTTAACACTAAAAGGCCTATATAGACGAACTTTAATTAGTCCAACTTTTTCACCCTTTTTATTAAGGTAATCAACAACTTCATGTATTGTTTCATTAGAAGATGTCATCGAAATTATTATTTTTTCAGCATCAGGCGCGCCAACATAATCAAATAAATTATATTCTCGTCCAAATTTCTCTTTAAACATTCTCATATATTTTTTTACAATACCTGGACAAGCATCATAATATTTGTTAACTGTTTCTCTGCCTTGAAAATAAACATCAGGATTTTCTGCACCAACTTTGCACATTGGTCTTTCAGGACTTAAAGAATTAAGTTTAAAATTTTTAATAGCTTCTAAATTAAGCATAGATTTAACTATTTCTTCATCAATTGCCTCTATCTTTTTGATTGAATGAGAAGTTCTAAACCCATCAAAAAAGTTTAAGAAAGGAACTCGTGATTCCATTGTAGCTAAATGTGAAATTACACCAAGATCTTGAACTTCTTGGATAGATGCTGCAGCCATTAAAGCAAAACCAGTATTCCTGGTTGACATAACATCAGAATGATCTGCAAAAATGGATAATGCTTGGCAAGCAAGTGATCTTGCTGCAACATGGAAAACCGTTGGTAACATTTCTCCTGCAATCTTATGCATGTTAGGAATCATTAATAATAATCCTTGTGATGCAGTAAATGTTGTTGTCATTGCACCTGCAGATAGAGAACCATGAATTGCTCCAGAAGCTCCTCCTTCTGATTGCATTTCGATAACTCTTACTGTTTCCCCAAAAAGATTCTTTTTTCCTTTCGCAGAATTAAAATCTGCTAATTCTCCCATTGAAGAAGACGGGGTTATAGGATATATTGCTGCAACTTCACTAAACATATATGATGTATTAGATGCTGCTGTGTTTCCGTCAATTGTGATATATTTCTTCATTTAAATGCCTCATTTTGTCCATTAAGTACTTGTTGCCAATATTCTTTCGCAGCAGAAACTTTATCTTTATTAAATTTATTAACTAACTTTTTTAATTCTTGGTTATCTGGTTCTCCAGTAAAAATCTTTTCAAGATATATTTTAATAATATCAATATTCTTCTCAGATTCCCAGAAAATTGGTTGATTGCCAAGATTAATTTTTTGTGCTAATTTTTTGTGATGAGCAAAATAATCAATATTTTCATTAAATAATTTATTAATTAATTTTTCTATTAATTTTTCTACCCATTTTCTATGAAATCTACAAATTCCAGAATTATCAGAATAAAGTTCTTTTATCATTCTTTCAACATTCTTTTTTCCAAGATCGAATGGATTTAAATAATCTGATCCATAATATTCAAAGTATTTGCCCATTATTGGCATTGGTGAAAACATTCCAGGTACCCAGTACTGATTTGGGACCATGCAGCCTTCTTTTCCAAACGCATTAAAGACTGAAAGATCAATAGTGTTTGTACCATATTTTATATCAATTTCTTTAGCAGCATTTCTTATACCTTTTCTAAAAATTGCACACTTATCACTATTTATTATCCTATCAATAATTTGGCAGGCCATATCTGCATTGTGATTAGAATCATTAACTAAATCAAAAGTCTTATAGTCCCATTTTGGAATCATGTCAATATCAAAATCTTCTTTAGGAAATTTATTTTTAGAAATACATTCCATTATCCAAGAAACTAAGGATCCTGCTTGAATTGCATCAAAAGCCATTGAATCAACATAGTGATTAATTTTTTCTGCTGCTCTCTGATCAAAAACACCAATATTTGGTCCTAGGGCTTCGTATGGTTCATAATCTTTTTTGAATTTACCATTCATCTTTTTGCAAACTGCAGAACAGGGTTCACCACAATTCTTAAATTGCTTCTTATCAATTGTTTCTTCATTAAATTGTTTAAGGTAATGAGCTAAAATAAATCTATTGTGTATATCAATTCTTTCTTGTTCTGTAAAATAGATTGATTGATAATTAAAAGAAAACATCCATCCTTTTAATCTGGTGAAATTAACTCCGAATGTTCCTCCAGAGTGTAGTTCAGGATTGTATCTGTACTTAATTGTTTCTGCAATATCTTCTTGGATCATATTCTTATGAAATTCTTTTTCAAATATTTCATTTATTTCATCTCTATCATTTAGAGGTGAGTCTGTAGGTTCTTTAAAATCACCACCATAAATAATTGCTGCAATTCCATGTTCTTGAAGTAATTTTGATCCGATGCCTCCTCTGCCAGCCCAACAGTCAACAGCAGTTATTTCCCCATTGGTAATTGGTGCAGAACCAATTGCTCCTGTTCTTGTTTTAAGTGCAGCAGGGCCTGTTGAAAGAATTCTGCAAGAATTAAAATCTTTACCATAATTATCATAAACATGTTGCTGTAGAGCATAAATGCCTTTTTCTTCTTTATATCCTGACCATATCTTCAGATTAACAGGATAAAACGCAACAGTTAAATTTGAATTCTGCCTTTTTATTTCTAAAACAGAGATTTCATTACATTTTCCTTTAATATTAACATAATTTATTCCTAAGTGATGAAAAATGTGTGCTGCCCCACCCATTGTTGAGATATAGAAATGGCCCCATAAAGGGGATAATCCTGTAAACATCATTCTTTTTGTTCCCGGTATTTTAGAACCTGCTAGAATTCCTTTACCAAAACAAAAGTTATTTTTATCTTCATTAAATTTCTTAATACCATAATCAATTGGTCCAATAATAGTTTTATCTTCAATTTTTCTAACTTCAAATTTTTGGTTTGAAGCATCTATTATAAGTTCGTTTTGATTTATCATTTTAATATAAAAAGAAATTAATTAGGTAGTACATGTCTGTCCACAAAAACAACCACTTATATTCAATTCGTCACCACCAAATCCATAAATAACCTGAGGATAATTGGATGTACTGTCCATTACAATAATTCTGTTATTAGAATCTTCTAGAACAATACAGAAATCTCCTGTAATCCCGAGTTCACTTCTAATTAAATCATAGTCTCCACTATTATATAAGTTTTCAAGTGCAGTTGTATTGACTGTGTTGCCATTTAAGATAACATTATCAGAATCACTTTTACTTGCATCAAAATAATTCATGATTCTACCTGCATTGCTTTTCATAGCATCTACATCTGAATTGCTGCCTTTACTTATTAACATATAAAATATGGACAGTATAAGTACAAATATTACAATTCCTAGTATAAGATCTAATGACCAATTCTGCCCTTTCTTAAGAAGTTTTTTAACCATCTTTTTCCCCTCTTTTTTATCTAAATTTTTAGGATTTTTATTCATTTTTTGATTAAACACCCAATATAACCCTTAATAAGGTTATTTTAGTGAGATTTCTTTAAAAAGGTTTTTGCTATAAGTCTAAACATTATATGAAAACTTTTAAAAAGACACTATTATATACTAATAATATGGAAAAGAAATCATTCAAAAATATACAAGAAAAATGGCAAAAGAAATGGAATGATAAAGATATTTTCAAAACAAGTTCGAACTCAAAGAAAAAGAAATTCTATTGTTTAGAAATGTTTCCCTATCCTTCTGGACAAATGCATATGGGACATGTAAGAAATTATGCTATTGGAGATTATTTTGCAAGATTTAAAACAATGAATGGTTTTAATGTTCTACACCCAATGGGGTTTGACTCTTTTGGTTTACCTGCAGAAAATGCTGCAATCAAAAAAGGTATTCCACCTGAGCAGTCTACAAACGAAAATATTCAAGGAATAAAGTCACAATTTAAATTATTAGGTTGCAGTCATGATTGGTCAAGAGAAGTGGCAACTTCTAACATAAATTATTACAAATGGAACCAATGGATATTTATTCAAATGTTCAAAAAGGGTCTTGCATATAGAAAAGCAGGATTAATCAATTGGTGTCCTTCTTGTGAAACTGTTCTTGCCAATGAGCAAGTTGAAAATGGTAAATGTTGGAGATGTAAATCCGAGGTTCAACAAAAACCTCTGGAACAATGGTATCTTAAAATTAAAGATTATGCAGATGAATTACTTAATGATATTCCTAAATTAAAAAACTGGCCAGAGAGAGTTAAGATTATGCAAAAAAACTGGATTGGTAGAAGTGAAGGAACAATAATTAAGTTTAAAATTAAAGATATGGATAAAACTATTGAAACATTTACAACAAGAGTTGATACTATTTATGGTATTACATATCTTGTTCTTGCACCTGAACATCCTCTTGTATTAGAGCTTGTAAAAGGAACAGAACAAGAACAAGCAGTTAATAATTTCATAAAAAAGGTTTCTAAACAATCTGCTATCGAAAGAACTGCAGAAGGAAAAGAAAAGAACGGAGTTTTTACAGGAAGATATGTTATTAATCCTGTTAATAACGAAGAAGTTCCTTTGTGGATTGCAGATTATGCTCTTGTGGATTATGGAACAGGGATTGTAATGGCAGTTCCAACTCATGATCAAAGAGATTTCGAGTTTGCAAAAAAATATGATCTTCCTATGCGAGTTGTTATTAGCCCTGAAGATGATCACGAATTAAATCACGAAAAAATGCCGAGAGCATTTGTTGATGATGGATTAATGATTAATTCAGATAGGTTTAATGGTCTAAGAAACAGAGATGCAATACCCAACATACAAAAATATCTTAAAGAAAAAGATTGGGGTTATACAACTATTAACTATAAGTTAAGAGATTGGCTTGTTTCTCGTCAGCGTTATTGGGGAACACCAATTCCTATGGTTTATTGTGATAAGTGTGGTATTGTTCCAGAAAAAGAAGAAAACCTTCCACTAGAATTACCTAAAGATGTTGATATTAATGGGCAAGGAAATCCTATTGCAACAAGTAAATCTTTTATTAAGTGTAAATGTCCTAAATGCGGTGCAGATGCAAAAAGAGAAACAGATACTATGGATACCTTCTTTGATAGTTCATGGTACTTCCTAAGATTTACTGATTCAACTAATAATAAAGAAGTATTTGTTAAAGATAAAGCAAATTATTGGATGCCTGTTGATCAATATATTGGTGGAATAGAACATGCAATCTTACATTTGCTATATGCAAGATTCTTTACTAAAGTTCTTAGAGATCTTGGCCTAATTAATTTTGGTGAACCGTTTAACAATCTTCTAACTCAAGGAATGGTAAATAAAGATGGTGCGAAGATGTCTAAATCTTTGGGCAATACTGTTGATCCGATAGAGTTAATTAACAAATACGGTTCCGATACTGTAAGAGTTTTTATTCTATTTATGGCACTTCCTGAAAAAGAATTTGAATGGTCAGATGAAGGTGTTGATGGATCTTACAGATTCTTGCAGAGAATTTATGGGTTGTTAAATTTATTAGAAGAAAAATCTAGAGACACAGAAACAATTGCAGATAAAAGAATTATTTCTAAACTAAATAAAACTATTAAACTTGTAACCATAAGATCAGAAGTATTAAAGCCAAATATTGCAATAGGTAGTTTAATTGAATTTGTGAATGCAGTTTATCGTTATAAAGAAAAAGATTACAACAATAAAACTATTAAGACAATTATTGAGAAATTATCACTATTAATATGCCCTTTTGCACCACATTTAGCAGAAGAAATATGGGGAACACTTGGAAATAAAGACTTTGCTTCATTAGAAAAATGGCCAACTTACGACGAATCTCTAATAGATGAAGCTGCAGAGTTTGAAGAGGATTATATTAAATCAATAATTAATGATATTAACAAAGTTAAAGGTTTTGCAAAAATAGATAAAATAAATAAAGTTACATTATTCTTAAGTGCAGATTGGAAATATGAATTCATAAAAATAATTAAAGAACAATTAGAAAAAACACGTAATGGCTCAGAAATAATCAAGGCGATTATGTCGACTGATTTAAAAAAACAAGGTCAAAATGTTACTAAACTTGTTCCCAAAATTTTGAAAGACCCAAGCAAGCTTCCAGCTATTTCTCTGAATAAAAAACAGGAAAAGGCTTGGTTAGATGAGAATATTACAAATATCAAATTAGAACTGAATTGTGAAGTTGAGATTGTAGATGAAGAATCTGCAAAAGATTCTAAGGCATCTGCTGCATTCCCTGCAAAACCTGCTATTAAAATTGAGTAATTCTTGCAAAATGTTTATTAAGTAATAAAGATTTTTCTTCATTATGATTAAATTAGACTTTGAAAGACTTAAAAGCAAAAAGTTTGCATTTAAGAAACCTGAGAATGAATTATTAGCAGATGATCTTGAAGAATTAAGATTGCAAGATAAGTTATTAATTATTGATTCTAGGACGAGCAATGAATTCAACAAATTTAGAATACTTGATTCATATAATTTTCCAATACAGGACAATGATGAAAGAGCAATTATAGGAACTCTATACAAAGAAAAAGGGCAATTGTCAGCCATAGAAAAAGGATGGGAGTTGTTAATTCCTAGAATAAATCAGTATTTAGATAAATTGAGTGAGTTTCTTAAAAAAAATCTTAAAGATAAGAAATTAGTTATTTATTGTTCGCGAGGAGGTCTTAGAAGTGGAATTCTTTCTAATATATTAGAACTTCTAGGTTACAAACCCCATAGATTAATAGGTGGTTTTAAAGAATATAAACATGTTCTAACAAAATATTTAACACAAGAAATAAATTCATATAAAGGACGTTTTATTATACTCGAAGGCTTAACAGGAACTCGCAAAACAGAATTACTAAAAAAATCAGGTTTACCTTTCTTAGATTTAGAAGGTTGTGCCCAACATAAATCATCTATATTCGGAGATGTTGGTCTTAATCCCAATTCTCAAAAAATGTTTATTGCAAGATTATACGAACAGCTTATTAAACTAAGAGAAAAACAAATAATTCTAATTGAGGGTGAAGCAAGAAGAATTGGGAACGTATTTCTTCCAAAAAGTTTATGGGAAAGAATGCAAAAAGCTAAAAGAATAACTATTACTGCTTCAATAAAAACAAG
>Ga0307990_1000128_pt1 | contig 73230 bp, 60 predicted proteins | sample EllFjometagen129_FD_203168 | JGI IMG/M metagenome (GOLD analysis project Ga0307990, IMG submission 203168) | Marine microbial communities from Ellis Fjord, Antarctic Ocean - #129 | ecosystem: Environmental > Aquatic > Marine > Unclassified | place: Southern Ocean | collected 2014-10-08
TCTATTCTAACAACTTAGTGTACGAACGTTCGTAATTTACGATTGTTCTTTGTTAACAATGTCTGCATTATTGCAATAATTACGGGTTTTGTCAAAATAAACTTGTTTTTTTGCGATATTACTGTTAAATAGTTATCTTATACGCATTTATTATATCTGGTGTTTAAATATAAACAGCGGATTTTAACGGGTGCTGTTTGTTCGTATAACCTTGTTTTAATTAGCGTGATACGAATGTTCGTATAGTTATATAATTAAGGAGATCTGTTATGCAACTTGTTGATTATGAACAGTATCTGCGATCAACGGAAATAGCTGATCCTAAGAAAATCGAATTCTATTCCAGGTGGGTAAAGCGGTTTTTGAAGATGAATCTCTCTGATCAGCTATCAGATTTTGAGAAGGTTAATCAGTTTTCGGAGTCTATGGTGGTTGATCCGGATATTGATGATTGGCAGGAGAAGCAGGCCAAGCACGCGGTTGAGATCTATTTAAATCTGTTTTTGAAACATGTTCACTCTGAGGCCTTAAGTGGTGATCTGGAAGCCTCTAAGTATATTAATGAGATTAGAACAGCGCTTCGCTTGAAGCATTACTCTATTCACACAGAGCATTCGTATCTCGACTGGAGCCGTAAATATATCAAGTATTGCCGTGAGATGAAGTACGATATGAAGGAAAGTTCTTCGGTTAAGCTATACTTATCGTTTCTTGCTGTTAAAAAGAAGGTGGCTGCAGCCACGCAGAATCAGGCTTTTAACTCGCTGCTTTTTCTCTTTCGTAATGCATTCGGCGGCGATCTGGATAATTTGAAAGGTACAGTCAGGGCCAAGAAGAAGGTTAATTTACCGGCGGTTCTCAGTGTTGATGAGATCAATCTTCTGTTTAAACAGGTTGAAGGATTCAAACTGTTCATGCTGAAGTTTATTTATGGAACAGGAATGAGGGTTTCGGAGTTTGTCCGTCTGAGAGTAAAGGATGTTGATTTCGCAAACGAAATTATTTTTGTTGTTGATGGAAAAGGCGGCAAGGATCGGTCAGTTCCATTTCCTAAAAAGCTTATTGATAAAATGCGGGAACACCTGGCAAAGGTCAAGGTGATGCATAATGAAGATTTGGAAAAAGGTTATGGCGAGGTTTACCTGCCAATGGCGTTAGGCCGCAAGTACACCAATGCGGGGCGTGAGTGGAAATGGCAGTATGTGTTTCCTTCTGGCAAGTTGTCGGTTGATCCGCGTAGCGGCAAGGTTCGCAGACATCATGTTCTGGATAGAACGGTGCAGAAGGTTATGATGACAGCGGTTAAAAAAGCCGAGATACCGAAAAAAGCCTCTGTTCATACCCTGCGCCATAGTTTTGCAACACATCTTTTGATGAACGGGGTTAATATTAGAGATATCCAAACTCTGCTCGGACATAAAAATCTTGAAACAACGATGATTTATACACACGTACTTAAAGAGATCTCGCGCAAACCGGAGTCTCCGCTGGATATGCTTTGATAAGAGGTTAAAGGTTTAGGGGGTTAGGGTCGCTTTCTCCTTCGCCAAGGCTACGGCGTGACATGTCGCTCCGTAAGCTGTGAGTTGTTAAGGTGAATCAGCATTGGAAATTGTTTATAATGCATACAATATCTGCGGTTGAAATATTTTCCTGTACATTTTTTGAGTATATAGAGAGAAGGGTTATTTGGTCAGGGAGTTCAAGATAATATAGCAATCTAAAACCACCTTGCTTGCCTTTACTTGCAGATGTATTCGGTACTCTTACTTTATGAACCTTAAACGGAATTCCCTTGATTTGATCACCAGGCAACTTTCCTGACTCAAGAGCTGTAATAAATGGCAGAAGGTCGGATTTGATTTTCCGATAGCGCTTCGCAAGGCTCTTTAAGTTCTTTTTGAACTCCTTGGTAAACGAGACCTTTCTGCTACTCGGCATCAACACCCTCCCACAGCTCTGATACAGGTGATGTCTCACCGGAAACAGCTTGTTGCCAACTTTGTTCGAAGCTGTCAACAGCTGCTTTTTTAGATATGGATTCTTTATATATGTGTATTATTTCAAAGAGTTGCGGTAGGTACTGCTGAGGAACCTGCTCAATCTCATGTAAAAATTGATCTGGTGTGCATTGTGTAATTTCCATAATATATCTCCAATATCTCTTAATGTATCATCTTTCTTAATTACAACAAGTGTATCCGTCATTGTGATACAAATTCTAAAGTGCGAGAGTGCGGGGAAAGGTTTTGTGGGCTTTATGCTGATAGCGTTATGGGCCAAATAGGCCGAATGGTTTTTCTAAGAGCTATCGATTCCCTCGATTCACTCGACAAATCTGAGCAGCATCCATCTCATAGCGATGGACGTACTGGGTGCTTCGGTGTGCTGTGTAATCAAAATTGTGAATTAATTCGTGCGATTCGCGAAATTCGTGATCCAAAAAATATTACGCAGCAATGAAACGCACTTTGTGGTCGTGGTAGTTCTGCAAAAAAGCCGAGCAGGAGCTCAGCGTTCCCAGGGGTACCGTGCATCACGAAGCGCACCAATTTAATCTTGCTGATCTTGAAAATCTAGCGTAGCGGGTGGATAAAAAATAACGTTACGCTACCCGAAAGTAGTATAACTTAAGTTGTTGATATGCAATGACTTAATTATTGATATTTCAGAAATGACCGTTTTTGAAAAGACTCCGTCCCCGCAAACTATGCAAAATAGTTTGTATTTTCAGCCTTTAATTTGATCTTCATTTGTGTCTAAGTTTATCTTAGTCGGGATCAATAAGCCAGAGTAATTTGCATAAATTTTCGTGCACGGTTTTTAATCACTTTGCCTCCGATTATTTTGAGTAGCTATTCTCTCAATTACTGTCTAAATAACTTCATAGCAGGAACTCTTCCACCACGTTCTTCCTATGCAACGCGAAGCGTTGTTTACTAAAGCTGCTTTTAGCCGCAACCAAACTAAGCACTTGTGATATACGGGCCCATATTCTCTAAATATACCCTTGTGTGTTGGCCGCCGCAGCTTTAGAAAAAAACACTGCGTGTTTTGGAAATAAGGGAGTACAGATATTGTTCGTAAACGTAGGTCCGGTTTCCAACCGGACAATCCCGATAAAATCGGGATCTACAGTGCTGATATTACTTTCCCATCTCAAAAGGTTGAGAGTTGACCGCTATTTTAAATGCTGCTTTAGTTGCTTTTTCTCAACAACTTATGAAGGTGGTCTCCTAAGTTTCTTGTTTTTTGTGACAGAAGTTGAGAAAATAGCTACTAAAGCAGCGCGGCTTATCACACAACCAGACAATGAGTGAGTAAAGCTTTCGCATATCACAGAGGCTTGGTTTGGTTGCGTTCTGCTGCTTTAGTTGCGATTACACTTGGTATTTGCCTTTATATTTATTATTATTAATAGGTGAACTAAGAAAGTTGGTAAAAAATGAAATTATATTTGTATAGCATTGTTATTATTATTGTTGCGCAGCTGAGTGTTTTATCCGATGAGGCATCGGATAAAAAAGCTTTGAATGATGTTATGGCGGAGCGTGCTGAACTGATGATTAAGGCGCATTATACCCAGGCTGAACTTAATAAAGCCTGGAGCGATAAGGCTCTGACATCACCGGAGATTGAAAAATTACGTGCACGTTATCAGGAGCTGAGTTTGGAGATGCATCAAGTACGTGAGAAAATTAAAGCCGAAGTTGCAAAACTACCGCAGATTAAGGTCAAAGCGGAAGAGGTCAAGGCGGTTAATTCACGAAAAGATGAATTAGAAGAGAAAATAAAAGAACTTAGTTAGTAAAATGTGTTAGTTACAGGAGAGGGTAATATGGCAGTCACTGGAAAAAAAAGGAACAATGAAGCAAAAAAACCCAGGATTTTAATTGTGACTCCAGAGATTACCTATCTGCCGAACGGTATGGGCAATATGGCCCACAGATTGAATGCTAAAGCAGGTGGTCTGGCTGATGTTTCTGCGGCTCTGGTGGCCTCGCTGTTTGATCTTGGTGCGGATGTGCATGTTGCCTTGCCTCATTACCGCCGGATGTTTCATGTGGATGTCGGACAGCTGATCAACGATGAGCTGCGGGTCTATAAGAACCGTCTGCCTGATGCACGGGTGCATCTGGCAGAGGATCGCTGTTTCTACTATCGCGATACGGTCTACAGCTCGGGCAGTGAGAATCCCAAGCTTGCTTTGGCCTTTACGCGGGAGGTGGTTAATAATATTATCCCTACAGTGCAGCCGGATCTGATTCACTGTAACGATTGGATGACCGGTCTTATTCCGGCGGCTGCCCGCAGGATGGGAATTCCCTGTCTTTTCACGGTGCATAATATCCACAGCCACGATCTGACTCTTGCTCAAATTGAGGATAGCGGCATAGATGCCGCTGAATTCTGGGCTAATCTTTATTTCAAGCGGGTGCCTTATAACTATGAGGAGTCGCGCAACAATAACCAGATTGATATGCAGGCCAGCGGGGTTTTTGCCTCTCATTTTATCAATACGGTCAGCCCTACCTTTCTTAAAGAGGTTGTCAACGGATGGCATGATTTCATACCGGAGGATCTGCGGCGTGAGATACGCAGTAAGTTTCATGCCGGCTGTGCGACCGGTATTTTGAATGCGCCCGATGTAAAGGATAATCCTGAGAGAGATAGCAGTATCGATTTTAATTATACAGCCAAGACTCATCAAGAGGCTAAACGGCTGAATAAAGTTGCATTTCAAAGGAAGGTCGGCTTAAAGGAGGACCCGGATGCTCCGCTCTTCTTCTGGCCTTCGCGTCTTGATCCGGTTCAGAAGGGACCGCAGCTGCTGGCTGATATACTCTTTGATTTCCTGGCTCATCATCACAAAGAGAATGCGCAGGTGGTGCTGGTTGCCAATGGTTCATTTCAGCGTCCCTTCAGCGAGATACTAAATTATCATGATCTCTACGGGCGCTTGGCGGTCTGCGATTTTGATCAGTCGCTTTCAAAACAGGGTTTTGCCGCATCGGATTTCACTCTGGTGCCTTCCCGCTTTGAACCTTGCGGTCTGCCTCAGATGGTGGGGCAACTCTACGGTTCGCTGCCGATTGTGCATGATACAGGTGGACTGCACGATACCGTGGAGCATCTGGAATGCGGGACAGCCTCCCGTGGTAATGGATTTGTCTTTAAAATTTACGACAGCTCTGGACTTGTCTGGGCGATGAACCGTGCAATTGATTTCTATAAGCAGGATGAGGATGTGCGGGAGATGCAGATCAGCCGTATTATGAATGAAGGCAAGGAGAGATTCAATCATGATGTCTGTGCTAAGGCTTATATAGATATCTACGAGCAGATGCTTGACCGTCCGCTGGTAAAGTCTTTTGAGTAATTAACTAATGCAGCGAAGCCGCAACCAAAGGAGATTTGAGTGATATGCGTTTTTTGTTCACATTCATTGATAATGTTGCGGTAAACATCACTGCATTAGAAAAAAATCTGCGCGTTTTGGGAAAAGGTGTATAGACCTTCTTTTTTTATGACAGAAGTTGAGAGAAATTACGGAGTATATAATGTCGCCAGAAGTGCATAGTGCCCGATTACTTGATGATCCCTACCTTGAACCGTATGTCGATATAATCAGGTGTCGCTATGACCTGGTTGAGAAACGTATCAGTGAGATCATCGCTGCACCCGGGTCCCTGGCTGAATTTGCCTGTGCACATGAGTATTATGGATTGCATAGAACGGACGCAGGATGGATTTTTCGCGAGTGGGCTCCCAATGCGACGGCGATTTGGCTGGTCGGTGATTTCTCTGGATGGAAGGTACGTGATGAATTTAAGTTGTCGCGGCTGGAGGGACGTGAAGTCTGGGAGATAGTGCTTGCGCCTGATGCCATTGAACATGGTCAGTTCTATCGACTTGAAATGTGCTGGACGGGGGGGCGCGGGGAACGTATACCGGCTTATGCCCGTAGAGTTGTTCAGGACAAATCCTCTCTGTTGCAGGCGGCTCAGGTGTGGGATGTGCCTGCCTATGAGTGGCAGATAAAGAATTTTAAAGCTCCGGCCGGTGGACTGACTATCTATGAGGCCCATGTGGGGATGGCCCAGGAGGAGGCCAAAGTTGGTTCCTATACTGAGTTCCGGGATCATATTCTGCCGAGAATCGTTAAGGCAGGATATAATGCTATTCAGTTAATGGCGGTGATGGAACATCCCTATTACGGTTCCTTCGGCTATCATATATCCAGCTTTTTTGCAGCATCATCCCGTTTTGGAACACCAGAAGATCTGAAGTCGCTCATTGACGCTGCCCATGCGGCCGGTATTGCCGTAATTATGGATATTGTGCATTCGCATGCAGTTAAAAATGAGCGTGACGGACTATCCGCATTTGATGGCAGCAAACATCAATACTTTCACGAAGGGGTGCGTGGCTGGCATGAAGCATGGGATTCGCGCTGTTTTAACTATGGCAAGATCGATGTCATCCATTTTCTGCTCTCTAACTGTCGTTACTGGCTGGACGAATTTCATTTTGACGGATTTCGCTTTGACGGAATAACCAGCATGCTTTATCTTCACCATGGGTTGGGTGTTGATTTTGTGGATTACAGCCAGTATTTTGACATGTCCGTTGATCAGGATGCCTGGGTCTACTGCTGCATGGCAAATCGTCTGATACATGAGCTGCGACCTGATGCGCTTACAATCGCGGAGGATGTCAGCGGAATGCCGGGACTTGCGGCACCTTATCAAAACATGGGTTGCGGTTTCAACAGCCGTATGGCTATGGGAGTACCCGAGTGCTGGTTTAAACTTGTCCGTGAAGTTAAAGATGAGGATTGGAATATTGGCTATCTGTGGCATGAGCTGACCAACTGTCGTTCGGATGAACAGACTATCAATTATGTGGAGAGCCATGATCAAGCGCTGGTCGGTGGCAAAACCCTTTTCTTCGAGCTGGTCGACGATGCAATTTATCATGCTATGTCAAGGCGTATTCATAATATTAATGTGGAGCGTGGAATTGCGTTGCACAAGCTGGCCCGCCTGGCAACTATCGGTACATGTGGCGCGGGCTACCTTAATTTTATGGGCAATGAATTTGGCCATCCTGAGTGGATTGATTTTCCACGCGAAGGTAACGGATACTCATATAAATATGCCCGCCGACAGTGGTCGTTGCGGGATAATAAAGAGCTCTCATATTGGTGTCTGGCTGAGTTTGATGAGGCAGTTGTCAATCTGATGCAAGAGCATGATGCCCTGGATGGAACTTGCCCGCGCCGGCTTTATGTGAATGATCACGACAAAATACTTGTCTTTGAACGTGGCGGGCTGATATTTGCTTTTAATTTTCACAGCTCAAACTCAGTGGCTGACTACTCAATTGTAATTCCACCCGGTGAGTATCAGCTGCTTCTGGATAGCGATCAAAAAGATTTTGGCGGTCAGGGACGGATTGAAGCTCACCAGACCTTTACTTTAATGAACGATATTCGCGATTCAGAGTGTTGCAATATTATCAAAGTTTATCTGCCCTGCCGAACTGCCATGGTGATCAAACGCAAGCTGCCTGGCGAAGGGTAGAAGGGTAGAAGGAATTTTGGATTGCTGATTGCTGATTTTAGATTTTTTGGTTGCGCTTCGTGGGTGCTTCGTTATGATTGCGGATGTTTTGGAAATAAAGGGTTATTCCGACTTTTGTGTGGGTAACCCTTCCGAGGTCCAGCCTTCGCCCCGCAAGGCGGGGCTACGGCTTGGCATGCACGGGACCTCAGCTACAGTAAAAGCTTTGAAGGGCTGTAAAGCTGTAGGGCGGGGGCCATGACCCCGCCACGGCGTAGACGGGACCCCGCCGCGCATCCTGCGAGAGGTTTCGTTGACCCACGAAAAACTAGGAAGAGCCATTTTAAAGTTATAAGGTAAAAATATTATGATAGATGATGCAAAAGTAGTTTCACCTCCGCCGCCACCGCGTTTTAAACGCGGAGGTGCTGGAACAAAAAGGAGAGCCCCAATGAAAAAACAGTCGCCCGTTCTAACGGTTGTTCCATTTTTAATTCTCGTAATTATTATCTTTGCCCCAATCTGGGTCTGGTTCTGGTGGCGGATTGAACCGGATACCGGCGAGATGGCAGTCTTGACAAAGAAGACCGGCAAAAACCTGCCTGCCGAGCAGATTATAGCAACCTCTGATGAGTATAAGGGTGTTCAGCTTAATGTTCTTCCTGAGGGTCGTTTCTTCAGGAATCCCTACTCTTACAGCTGGAAGATTATGAAGTTGACCGATATTCCCGCCGGTAAATTTGGGGTGCTGGTGCGTAAATATGGAAAGAATCTGCCCGGAGGCACCATTATTGCGCCTGATGCTGATCACAAAGGAATTGTGCTGAAAGAGCTTGGTACCGGTAAACACCGTATCAACCCGTATGCATATGAGATCAAGTTGTTCGACGATATTGTGATTGCTCCCGGGCATGTCGGAGTTGTGACATCGCTCTATGGCAAGGATGTTCTCTCTTCAACTAACACCATTGTTGCGGTGGAGGATGGTTTTCTGGCAGGCCCGGGCTGGAAAGGCGTTCAGCGTGAGGTGCTCAAAGAGGGAACACATCGCTTGAACCCCTATCTTAAAGCTGTTTCAATTGTTAATATTCAGAGCCAGCGCTTTGAATTTTCGGGCGATGAGGCAATTATGTTCCTGACTCTGGATGGTTTTACGGTGACAGTTGAGGGAACCCTTGAGTTTAATCTGAGTGTTGACCGTGTCTCTAAGCTCACGCATGAAGTCGGCGACATGGATGATATAATGAAAAAACTTATTCTGCCAAGTGCGCGTGGATTCTTCCGGATTGAAGGAAGCAAAAAGTCGGCGACGGAGTTCATTGTCGGAGAGTCGCGCCAGGCATTTCAAAACAGCCTTGAGGAATATTTAAAAGAGGTTTGTGCCAACTGGGGTATATCTCTTAACTCGGTATTGATTCGTGATATCATTGTTCCTCAGGAGATCGCCGGCATTATCCGTGCCCGTGAATTGGCGGCACAGGAAGCCATGAAGTTTGAACAGCAGATTGTTCAGGCCAAGTCAAAGGCTGAGCTGGAGAAACAAAATGCTCTTGCTGAACAGAAACGACTTATGGTTGATGCCGAAACCGAGAAGATACGCGAGCTGGTGATGGCAGAGCAGGGCAAAGTGGAGAAGACAATTGCTGCCGGAACACTTCTGGCGGTCTCTAAAGTTCAGTTGCAGGCGGCTAAAGCTGATGCCAAGGCTCTGCTTACTCTCGCGGATGCCGACCGCAAGGTTGTTGAGAGCAAAAACAAGGCGGATGCCGATGTTCTCAAACAGCAGGTCTCTGTATATAAAGATGAGACGGATTATGTGCGGGTCCGTTTGTATGAAGTTGTCGCCCCGAACATTGAAAGCATTCTTACAACCGATAACTCGGGTGATATTTTTGGGCTGCCGGTCAAGGTATATGCGGATGCACCTCCTAAATCAGTGACGCTCTCAAAAGCTATGCTTAAACCCGATCAAGCACCCGTGCAAATGCCCGCGGCAGCATCAACCAAGGAAGGAGGTGCCAAATGAAGCGCCTATCAATAATACTTGTCCCTGTTTTAATCGTACTTTCATTGGCCGCCTTTGTATTGTGGACAACCTGCCGCATACCTGTTAAGGCTGGTTATATGGCAATTGTAACTGCCAAAACCGGTACGCCCCTGCCTCCTGGTCAAATTCTGGCTGGACCTGGTCAGAAGGGCGTTCGCAGTATCCCGTTGCCTGAGGGGCGCCATTTTCTCAATCCAGTTACGCATGACTGGCGGATTGTGCCGGTTGTAACAATACCGCTCGGCAAGGTTGGTGTGGTGACATCAAAGGTCGGGAAGGAGTTGCCCTCCGGCAAGATTCTGGCTGTCGATGATGATAGCAAGGGCGTTTTGAAAGATGTTCTCGGTCCGGGAACCTATCGGCTTAACCCGGAGCGCTATCGGGTGAACATGCTGGATGTTATAAATATTCCGATCGGTTATGTAGGAGTTGTTACTTCACAAACAGGGGAAGCTGTCAAACCGGGTGAGTTTGCCGGTCCAGGCCAGAAGGGGGTCATGAAAGATGTTCTGCAACCGGGACTCTACTATATAAATAACAAGGCGGATAAGGTTGATGTGCTTGAAATCGGCATGAATCAGGTCTCCATTCTGGGGCGCTCTGGTTCGGTTGTTATCACCAAGAGTCAAATCCCCAATGCCAGCAAGGCACTGGAATCTCTGCAACAGAATACAATTCAGGTTCAGCAGGAAAAACGGAATAAGTATGTGACGGCAAATCTCGGCCGCGGCTTTATCTCACAACAGACGCTCAATAAAGATATCTCAAGTAAGTCCAATTCGATTAGTGACCCATTTAAAAATCAAACACCTGACCTCCAATCACAATCAGAAGGCGAACGTATCGCCACAACTCAGGCACCGGAGTCGGTTGCATTCGGACTCAAGCGCTTTGTTGAGTTTCCCTCGCGCGACGGCTTTCAGATTCTGATCGACATGACCGTCGAGTTTGAATTGATGCCGGAGGATATTTCAAACATCTATATGCTCTACGGCGATCTGCCCGCGGTTGTGGATAAAATAATTCTACCTCAGATTCTCTCAATATCGCGCATCAAAGGGTCCAGCTATGGTGCCCGCGATTTTATTGATGGCGAGGGTCGCCAGCAGTTTCAGACCGACATGACAACTGAACTCACGCGGGTGATGAAAGAGAAGCACATTGTGATCCACAATGCAATTATCCGCCATGTTGAGGTGCCAAAGCAGATTCTGGATCCAATCCAGATGGCAAGTGTCGCCAAAGAGCAGGATCTGACCAATCAGGCTTTGCAGGAGACCGCCCGCAAAAAGGCCGAGCTGAATACCGAAACCGCCATGATCGACCAGCTTAAGAAGCAGGTTGAACAGGAGACCGAGAAGGAGGTCGCCACAATTGTTGCCAACACCAAGAAGGAAGTCGCCGAAATAAAAGTTGGCGCTGAACTTGAGGTGGCCCAAATTAATCTTGAAAAGGCCACAGTCCAGGCAGATATAACCAAGGTCAGTGGAGAGGCTAAGGTGCAGGCTGAGTTCGTTGTGGCCAATGAAATGGCACTCGGACGCAAAATGCTGGCATCGGTCTTTAGCGATCCATCAACCCTGGCGGAACTGAAGTTTGTTGAAGAGCTCAATCCTAAGGTCGGAATTCGCATTATTCACGCTGGCGAAGGAACCCTTTGGACCGACCTCAAGAACCTGGCACCGACACTGCCGGTTAAGTGAGAATTGTCGAATAGGTGAGGATGAAGAAGGAAAAGTGGGTTCAGAGTTGAGAGTTGAGAGTTGAGAGTTGAGAGTTGAGCGTTGAGAGTTGAGAGTTGAGAGTTGAGCGTTGAGAGTTGAGAGTTGAGAGTTGAGAGTTGAGAGTTGAGAGTTGAGAGTTCAGAGTTGAGAGTTGAGAGTTGAGAGTTGAGAGTTGAGAGTTGAGAGTTTAGTAGTGATAATGATTAAATCCGCCGAAGGCTGTGGAGTGCGGCAACTTGTTGCCGCTTTTAACAGGCCGACCCCGTCGGCCTGACGTGCAACAGGGTTGCACGGTTATGAGCGCAGACAGGTCTGCGCACTCCAGCATGTCACGGCGTAGCAGTGCGAAGACGGAAGTGCTTCGCGCTGCCAAAACGGGATGTTGTGTTATAAATCTCGCAAATTATGGGTTATTCCGACTTTTGTGTGGGTAGCCTTTCCGAGGTCACGGACCACGGCTACAGTAAATGCTTTAATGAGTATTAAATCTGTAGGGCGGGGGCCGTGACCCCGCCACGAATTTTGCAACGTGTTTAGCTTACCTATGAAAAACTCGGAAGAACCAGATTATAGAGCTTTTGGCTGATGCGGAACTTTCCATTAGGTTGACGCGTAGCCCCGCTCTGCACTGCGGAGACTGACGGGATACTTGTAGAGGAGGCCTGAATGAATAAAAAACAGATAAACTGGCTGCTGGGTGAAATAGAAACCTGGCGGAGTGAGGGATTAATTGCCTCTGAAACTGCTGTGCAGCTAGATGCCCGCTATGAGCTGATGAAAAAAGATCATCGTCCGGTGGGCTTGATAATTCTGGGTTCTCTGGGTGCCTTGCTGATTGGTCTTGGCATTATCTCGCTGCTGGCCGCCAACTGGGGGGCGATTCCACGTGATGTTCGCGCCGTACTCTCGTTTTTGCCTTTGACCATATCGTACAGCGCCGCGTTATACTGCACTTTGAGGATGAAGCGTTCGCTGGCTGTTCTTGAGCCAGTCGGAATATTCTGGGGACTCTCCATCGGTGCCGGCATCGCCTTGATATCCCAGACCTACCATCTTCCCGGAGAGATGAGCACATTTATTCTCTCATGGATGCTGCTGCTTGCTCCGGTTATCTGGCTTACGCGGTCGCTGGGCTGTGTTGCCGGTTATTATATCGGACTTCTTTTCTGGGTAGGTATGGTTCAAAATAAGCTGGGAACCGGCATCTGTTTCTGGCCGCTATACGGATTAATCCTGCCGGTTGTGATTGATGTCAAACGGAAGTCGCCGAGCGGCATGCGCGGCATCTTTATGTTCTGGCTGCTTTTAATCAGCTCCATTATTGCTCTAGGGATGACCCTGGAAAGATCGCTGCCCGGTTTGTGGCTCATAATTTACACATCTTTCTTTGCCGTTATGCTTCTGTGGGGGAGTATGGTCGATCGGGAGGGCAGTGAAATGTGGTCTAAGCCGCTCTCGGTCTGCGGTGCTGGCGGACTTGCCGTGGTGCTTTATCTGCTCTGCTATGAGTGGCCTTGGGAGGATATTGGTCCCAGTTATTACCGGTATGGATACGGATATCACCTGTGGGCTTCGATTGTCTACGACTTCTCGCTGACAATAGCACTTTTTATGGGGGCGCTGGTGCTTTTCTTACGCTGGCTAAAGCGCAGTGCTGGAGATCCCGGGTGCGACACATTAACAAAAATAACAAACTCTCTCTGGTTTGCCTCACCGCTGGTGATTACGGTGTTATATGGAGGTGCGTCTTATTTTGAGGGAGATGCTGATGTACTCTGTTCTCTTCTGGCCTCCGTCTATATGGCTGTACTTAGCCTGCTTACAATTGCCGAAGGCATTGGCAGACGGGCGTTGTGGATGATCAACTGCGGGATGCTGCTCTTCCTCGCTTTGGTTATCGGTAAGTTTTTCACGGACGATTACAGCTATACCATTAAAGGTATTGTCTTCATTGTCAGCGGCATACTCTTTTTTGTTGTTAATATGATCTTTGCCCGGAAGTTGAAGAGAGATAGCGGGCAGACTCAGTAAGTTTGATCGGCCTGTTAAGCCTTGCTGAAATGGCAGAACAGCACAGGTGCTAATCAAGGCTGCATGATATTAAAGGGGTTTCATTATGAGTAAGAAAACATTTATAATTATTGCCACAGCCATATTTGTCCTGCAATCCGGCATAATGGGATGGATGATTATTAAGCGTGAGATAACCTTGAGCAAGGGTGACCAGTACTGCTTTAGAACAGCACCAGTTGATCCACATGATGTCTTTCGCGGTAAGTATGTCCGGGTCGATATAGATGGCGACGGGCCATTCACAAATAAAACAGAGTTTAATCGTGGACAGAAGCTCTATGCGCCTATAATGGTTGATACCAATGGGATCGCCTCTTTGGCATTTCCGTCCATCGAGCCGCCGGAGGATAAACCATATATGAAGGTTGAGTGTTACCGGAGTTATGAACAGCGTGTTAAAAACGGCATTAAAACAACCTTGATGTACTATTGTAAGCAGAAGAAAGGCGGTAGCTGGCGCTGGCGAAACAGTGACTACATTGAGAAGAATAATCTTGAATATACCAAGGTGCGCACCAATACCGTTGATCAATACAAGTATACCGGGAAATACATTAGCTCTATCAAAGTTCCCTTTGACCGCTATTATATGGATGAAAACCTGGCACCAGGGGCGGAACAGGCCTACTGGGAGAGTTCAATCCGGGGCCAACGGGATGCAATTCTCAAGGTTCGAGTACATCATGGATATGCCCTGATTGAAGCCCTCGAAGTTGGCGGTACACCCATTCGCGATCTGGTAATACAGGAAAAATAAAAACAATGAAAAAAATTATTTTAGGAATTTCAGTTTTGGCGGTATCCCTTGCCCCTGGGCAGCCAGCCAAAATCACGCACCCTCAAGATACCACCGCCCGAAACAGATCACCTCGCATAGTGAATATAATCAATTTTATTCGACAGTGTGAACCGCGTATCGATTGGATAACCGAGGATGTCCTGTATGAAACTGTTGTAGAGCAGATAAAGATCATGAAGAAGTACGGGCTTAAGGGTACTTTTCTGCTTCAATATGATGCGCTTATTGATGCCAGATACCAGAAGCTGCTCAAGGGGTTGTCCCCGGATATGTTCGAAATCGGTGGGTGGTGGGAGATTCCACAAGCTCTGGTGGAAAAGAGCGGCTACAAGTGGCGCGGGCGCTATCCGTGGGACTGGCACGCCGATGTCGGCTTTGCTACGGGTTACAGCCCGCAGGAACGCGTTAAGCTGGTGGATACCTATATGGCCGAATTCAAGAAAATTTTCGGGTATTATCCGAAGTCGGTCGGTTCATGGTTCATTGATGCCCATACACTGCAATATATGTACGAAAGATACGGCATTGTGGCTTCATGTAACTGCAAGGACCAGATCGGGACCGATGGATATACCATGTGGGGTGGCTATTGGAACCAGGGCTATTATCCGAGCAAAAAGAATGCGTACATGCCCGCTCAGAATGCTGCTAACCAGATACCAGTTCCAATTTTCAGGATGCTGGGCAGCGATCCTATTCATCAGTATGACAGTGGAGTTGGGGGCAATCATCAGCGCGTTGTTTCGCTTGAACCGGTATATAAAGGCGGTGGCGGCAATCCGGATTGGTGCAAATGGTATTTTGATGCATTTGTCGATGGTGCGGCAATGGGCTATGGCTATGTGCAGGCAGGTCAGGAGAACTCATTTACATGGAAGCGGATGCGCCAGGGCTTTGAGATACAAATGCCAATGATTGCCCGCTTATTGAAAGCGGGAGATGTCTCGGTGCAGACTCTGGCCGAAACAGGAGCGTGGTTTAAGGGAAAATACAAGCTTACCCCGCCGACATCGGTTAGCGTTCTGACGGATATCTCCGATAAGAACCAGAAGACCGTATGGTTTAACTCGCGATTTTATCGGGCCAATCTGCTCTGGGATCAGGGAACCATGCGATTCAGGGATATTCATCTCTTTGATGAGAGCGTTGCCTCCGCTTATCTGACCAAGGCAGGCACTTCAAATCAGTGTTTTTATTATACACTGCCAGTAGTTGATGGATTTAACTGGAGTTCTCTGCAGAGTATTGCCGGCCTCCGATTGAAAACTTCTGCGGGCCAGGAAATAGAGGGAGGGATGCCGACTGTGGATGATGGCACCGATGGTGAACTAACGATCAAATGGCCGACCCTCTCGCCCAAAGGCGTGATCACAATAAAATTTAATGAAACCTCTGTGAGTATCTCGGCCGCCGGCGACATGCAAGACAACTGGCATCTCGAATTATCCAGCGCTAAGAAGGCCAAGCTGCCCTTTGAAAAGATAGAGAATAAAAAATTATCATGTAGTTATATGAATGCCGCCTATTCAATATTAGCGAAGCAGGGGACTTTTACAGGAGAAACTGATTCCGCATTGCGAATCATTCCAGAGTGTAACAGCATCGTCCTCGGGTTATCGACAAGATGAGCATAGCAGTAGCTAAGATTTTTGAACAGAAGGTAACGAAGGAAACAAAGGTTTTTGCTTCGCAGGTTTTTACCAAGAAAGAGACAAAAAACGGTTCTTCCAAGTTTTTTATGGTTTAAAGAAATATTTTGCAAATTGCGTGGCGGGGTCACGGTCCCCGCCCTACAGCTTGACCAAAATATGGGTGACAGAAAATAAGGGAGAGAGGATAGGTAAAAAATTGGGGGTAAAAAATGGATAAAAAAATGGTGCCTGCAAATAATTATTCTGCCTAAATATGCGATGCAAAGACACATTACGCATCCCATTTTTTACCTGCTATTTTTTATCAAAACACTACGAAGCGCACTCACATTTTTCTACCCCTCTATTTTTCTACCTCAAAAAAATTAGTCAAAGGACAATAAATGAAAATTCTAAGATTGGTATTAACTCTGTTAGCTCTATCCCTACCAGCCGGTTACGCTTCTGCTGAGGTGGAGCAGAAGCCAGCTGAAAAAATGACATTTGATATGCTTTTCAGTAAAGAAAAGCCAGTTGTTCAGAGGCGTGGCGTGCATCTGGATCTTAAAGGTCTGCCGCCAACGGCCGATAGGTTTGTCGGGTTGCTGAAAATTTTTGCCGCGGCCAGGTATAATGTCGTTCTGGTCGAATGGGAGGATTCGTTTCCGTGGACGATCGATAAGCGCTTTCGTAGCCCGGCAGCATATACGCCTGAGGATATCCACCGGTTCAACAAAGCAGCCAAGGAGCTTGGGATTGAGTTGATCCCGCTGGTAACCTGCCTGGGGCATATGCAAACACCGCTGAGTACGCCCGGGTATGAAAAACTTCGTGAGGTGCCGGATAATTCCGGGTGTTTGAATCCACTGGCTCCGGGATCACGCGAGCTGATCCAGGGTATGGTTGATGATGTGCTCAAGCTCATGCCCGATGTTAAACACTTCCATCTGGGAGGCGATGAGGCATGGCAATTGGGGGAGAACCCCGACTCAAAGGCATTTATCGAAAAACATGGCAAGGGGGCTCTTTATCTGCATCACGTTGAGCCAATCCTGGACAACCTGAATGCACGCAATATCCGCCCGATCCTGTGGCACGATATGATGATCGAATGGGATAGCAAGGCGCTGAAATCACTTGCCAAAAAGAGCGATCTTATGACGTGGGGGTATAGAGGCGATCCGGAAACAATGAAGGATCACTGCAATACCGGGATTATCAAACGCTTCCGTGAACACGGTATCGTCCTGTGGGGTGCAACTGCATATAAAGGCGCCGGGGGATATAATGTGGATTTGCCGGATATCGCCGGACGTGCCCAAAATGCGAAAGCATGGACTCGCGTTGCAAAGAATTTTGAGTATAAAGGAGTCGTCGCCACTGCCTGGAGCCGATATGCTGTGGATACAGTTCAGTGCGTTCCGATCGACGCGGCCTTGGATTCGCTGGTAAATGTCGGGGTTATTATGCATGACGGAACTGAGTCTGCCGGTGGTATTGACGCTTGTGTCAATGCTCTGGCAGAGTTGGGCGAGAAGAAACGTTTTGCAGCCTGCAAAATGGCGATGACCCGACTTGCAAATACCCGCAAGGGTGGCTGGGGACTGGTTCAACAGGTTCGTGAGCAGCTGGCGCTATGCAAAATCGACCCTCGCCGTACCAGTGCGCGTAGCAGAGTGGAGGGACTTAAGAAACTTAAATATTTATACTGGACCGTCGGAAAGGCAGAGCGAATTAGCGATGAAATCAGGCAAAGCTTCGGCGGACTTATTCCAGAGGTATTCATCGAGGAGTATATTGCTACCAGGGTTACTCCTCTCAGGGATGAACTGGACGCATTGACAGCCATGGAAAAAGAGATGGTGGCTGAGACTCAACCAGGAACAATGGAATGAATGTCAGTAGCTTGCTATGAGTCTCCGCCCCGCAGGGCGTATACGCGTCAACCTAAGCGGATGTTTAAATGTGGCTGAAACCAGCAAAAAAGGGCCATTTCCAGAGACAAATGAATTGTTTTGGCTTAAAGATCATCGTTAAGATACAAAATGGGGCCAATTTTTAAAGATAGTATCAGTAGGTGCTGTCGCTATGAGACGCACCAGAGATGCGACGTAGCATGCGAAGAGTCGTACCTATTGGTGGTGCGCCTCGTAGCGGCAGCACCTACTGCTTCGCACACCATTGAGTAACTCAGGGAGAAAGAGTCCCTTAGAGTGACGCGTATGCGCCTTGCGGGGCTTAGATCTTCGCTCTGCCCGCACAAGACGACGTAGCATGCGAAGAGTCGTACTATTGGTGGTGCGCCTCGTAGCGGCAGCACCTACTGCTGTGCATACCATTGAGTAACTCAGGGGAAAAGAGTCCCTTAGAGTGACGCATATGCGCAGGGCGGGGCTACGCCCAGACAAGTAGGATGTTGTTGCGGCACTGTTTTTCGAGTGAGTCGATATAATCGAGAGATTCGACTAAACCGAACCGCGCAACTCTCTTTCAATTTTTAATCTATCTATTTGTCGGTATATTCTTCTTTGAGCTCATCACAGCGCTTGCTCATTTTTGCCAGAATACTTTTGTATTCGGGGTTTTTGGCAAGGTTGATTAATTGATCAGGATCTGATTTCAGATCGTGAAGGAACTCATAGACGGGTTTTTGCCTGAAGTATCTGGCGTAGACATAGCGTTCACCCCTGATACCCTCCCACTTTGGAATGGTTTCGTTTTCCATCAGGTGCTCACAGAAGAAATCCTTGCGCCAGCCTGAATTGTTTTCGCCCGCAGGCATTTGAAGAAGGCTGCGACCTTGATAGTGGTTGGGAACTTTAACCCCGGCAAGCTGCAGCATTGTGGTGGGTATATCAATATTAAGAGCCATCTCATTTTTTACTATGCCGCATTTGTCTTTCGGCAGACGTGGATCGTAGATGATCATTGGTACGCGCAGTGATTGCTCGTAGTGCGACCACTTTCCTGCAAAACCGCGATCACCCATATAATATCCATTGTCACCCATGTAAATAATGACGGTGTTGTCGGAAAGATTCAGTTTGTCCAGCTCCTTGCGAATGCGGCCGATCACATAATCTACACCGCTTATCATGCGGAAATAGGCTTTCATGTTTTTCTGGTATTTTTCAGGGGTGTCCCAGCGCCAGTGATAACGCTCCCGATTCTTTGAGTTTTTCAGAAAGTCCGGGTGGTTGTTAAAGATGGAAGGATCGGATAGCCGCGGTGGCGGGATCTTAATATTTTCATACATTCCTTCCACTGCTTTGGATCCTGGGTAGTGGTTTTCCAGATCGCCGTCGTTAGCATGGACTGCTTTGAAACTGACCGACAGACAGAAGGGTTTCCCTTTGGGATTGCCTTCCAGAAATTCAATAGCTTTGTCACCGGCTATCTCACTTTCATGGCGCAAACTGCCATCAGGCTGCTTCATTAAGAAGGGTGTACGATCATGTGGTATGTAGAAATCAAACATTTCTGATTCCGGCTTTCCCTCGGTCTTGACCCCATATTTTCCAATGAAACCGGTGCGGTAACCGGCATTACGTATCAGTCTCGGATAGCTGTTGGCCATAAGAAATTTCTTTAATGGAGGTTTGCAAAATGTGTAACCGTGGGTCCTTTCATGCAGACCTGTGAAAATGGAGGCCCGGCTTGCTGCGCAGATCGCGGTTGTTACAAAGGCATTCCTGAAGCGGGTTCCGTTGTGTGCCAGACTATCAATAACCGGGGTCTTGATGATCGGGTGACCCGCACAGCCCAGAGTGTCGTTGCGCTGATCATCTATAAGCAGAAACAGAATGTTAGGCCGCTCCTCTGCCTTAACTTCAGTCGCGAGGAGTCGCTGCCGGCAGCACAGAAGAGCCAATCCAACGGCCGTGGTTCTCAATATATTCAGTCGTGTCATCTTTGTCATTTTTGTTTCCTTTTGTATGAATGCTCTGATCACCGAGCAACAGAATAAGTTGTCAGGTGGAGAGTTGATATTAGGCCCTTCACTGAAGGGCAAGACAAACATGTTTGTCCTTACGGAAACATGTTGTAGGTGAGCTAATCTTTGTCATTATCTTAATCTAAATCCTCGTCTTTTTTCCAATGCCCTAGCCAAACGCTATCTGATTAGGATCAGGATTAGGATTTGACCCGCTATTTAACGCCTGACTCCCGATGCCTGCTGCTCCACATAGTGGAACCACTTGATCTGAGCGTAGTCTCATATCGAGCCTAGTAGCCACTTTCTCAACTACTGTTATAAAAAAACAGCAAAGCAATGACACGCAACGCACCCAGTTCATAATTCATCATTCATAATTCATCATTCATAATTCTAATATTACTTGCCTGGTATGAGCCAGATGTTGCGGAAAAAGACCGGGTTGCCGTGGTTCTGAAGAAAGATCGGACCCTCTGGTTTGTTGAGCGGACCTCTGCTCGGAGCTGATGTGGTGAGATCTTTTGCGAGTTCCAGATTGTCATGCACGACAACACCGTTGAGTTTAACTGTGATCCGTGGCCAGGCGGTGCGCTTGCCGGCGGCATCAAATTTAGCTGCGCTGAAGTTGACATCATAACTCTGCCAGCTGAGCGGGGGCAGGCACATGTTCAGGATCGGTTTGGAGATTGAGTAGATGCCGCCGCACTCGTTATCACGGCCTTCAAGACCAAAGGAGTCGAGCACCTGAGTCTCCCAGCGCCCGCCGTAGTAGATGCCGCTGTTGCCGCGGCGCTGTCCGCGGGCTGTAGGCTTGTAGGGGGTGCGGAACTCAAGGTGGACTGTGTAGTCGCTAAAGAGCTGCTTGGTGGTACATCCGCTGGCAGCCAGACATCCATTTTCAAGCTTACCTTTATCCCATTTATCGGCAGAACTGCCGTCAAAGAGAATAATCGCCCCCGCAGGTGCTTTTGCTCCCAGTGTGGGACTGACTCGCTCAATGCGCGGCAGAGGAGCTGTTTTCAGATCTGCGCCGGTGACGGCCAGTTTGCCATCGCTTATGGTAGCAACAATCTTTTTATTCGCTGATTTGAGTGTGACCTTATCCCCGTCGCGGGCTCCTTTCAAAAGGGTGCGCTTCTTTTCACGGGTCCATCCTAGGCCGGGAAGGCCGTCCTGCAGCAGGTAGGCTTCAAAACTTCCATTTCCCATCGCTATCACCTGCACTCCTGCGACGGCACCAATTTCTGTGCTGCCATATTCTCCCTGAATTGAAAAATCGGGATCTTCGCGGCGGGCGGTATCGGGATTGATCCATGTTTTGTTCTGTTTTTTAGCCTTCCCTGCGAGGCAGAGTGATGTGAGCGAGAGCGTGATTAATATGCAGAGGTGGCAGATGATAGAGTTTTGTTTCATGTTCTTTTCCTTAAAAGGTTGGTTAGTGCAGTTATAATATCAGAAATACTTCGTTTACCGCAAGGTGCGTATTTGCCGCAATGCAAAATGCTGGAGATTAAACGAGGTTCAGAGGTTGAGAGTTGAGAGTTGAGAGTTGAGAGTTGAGAGTTGAGAGTTGAGAGTTCAGAGTTGAGAGTTGAGAGTTGAGAGTTGAGAGTTCAGAGTTGAGAGTTGAGAGTTCAGAGTTGAGAGTTGAGAGTTGAGAGTTGAGAGTTGAGAGTTGAGAGGTTCAAGGTACACTGACTACTTGAGAATGCTTGCATGCAGGACCCAGTACATCCATCGCTATCAGATGGATGCTCAGCGTGTCCATCCTGCATGATCCACCTCGAAGGAACACATACTTTTACACGTACTCGTACACGCGAATCTCTAAAACTTAGGGCCCACGCGAAAATAACTTCACATTTTGGTGGCGAATGCATCACGCCTGACTTCGTTGCGGAAACTCGAAATATGTCCATATTCCTGTATTTCCGCGCCTTGTCAGGCATGCACCTCGACACAAAAATTTGTGAATTTATTTCCGCGCAGACCCTTAGTGTGAGGATAGATGGAAAAGAGATTTGAGTGTAGGAGTACGGAAAAAAGTCTAAAGGATTGGGGCGTTCTGTTCTAAAAGACCTTTTCGAACAGGCTCAATCTAGGCGGTTGTGGGTGAGATGATTATGTTGGCGTAAAATACAGGCAAGATCCGTAACGGTCTGCGTGCCTGAGCGGCCTGCCGCGCCGTCTTGTCCTCCGTAGCTAAGATGCTCTGCAAGTTTGTAGGTTTGACAAAGCGTGAATTATGCATAAATGCACCGATTCAACTTTGGACAAATCCAACCGGATTTTGCGGCAATAGATTCTTGCCGCATTGAATTTAGATTATCATGTTATCTTTAAAGGACTTACCGTGGTCCGACCTTGACGATTGTTGTATGTTTTTCACAAAGTAAGCAGCATTATTACAGTTTTTCATAGGAATAATTGTCAATTATTACAGTTTTTCATAGGAATAATTGTTGTTATTGGTTTATAATGATAGAAAAGCGAGGATTCTGCAATGAAAAGAAATATCACAAAAAAGCTCATAGGATGGAAAAATCAACCCCAAAGAAAGCCTCTGTTAATGCAGGGAGCTCGACAGGTTGGCAAAACATATTGTCTTGAGAGTTTTGGCAGTGAGCATTTCGCTTGTTGTCTGTCTTTTGACTTTATGGAGAAGCCCGACATTTCTAAGCTCTTTGAACAGGACCTGGATCCTGTCAGAATAATAAGGGAACTTGGGCTTTATGTTGATCAAGATATCGATTTAAGTGATACTCTGATCATCTTTGATGAAATTCAGGAATGCCCTAAAGCATTGACCTCTTTAAAATATTTTGCGCAAAAAATGCCGCACGCATTCATTAGCGCATCGTGTTCATTGCTGGGATTGGGTTTGAGTGATGCCTCGTTTCCAGTGGGTAAAGTTGATCGATTTAAGTTATATCCAATGAATTTCGATGAATTCCTTGTGGCTTTGGGGCAGGACAGGCTCTCAGCTCTGTTAAAAAAAACCACTCCTGCAAATCCGTTCAGCGAGTTAATTCACCAGAAAATCTGGACCTTCTTTAAATATTATATGATTACAGGTGGTCTGCCGGAGGCAGTCAATACGTTCAGGGACAAGATAGAAACGCTTTCAGATGCCTTTAGATGTGTTCGTGGTGTTCATAAGAGTTTAATCAGTGACTACATGGATGACATAGCCAAGCATTGTGGCAAGTTAAAAGCAGTTAGAATTCAGGCGGTTTTTAACAATATTCCCATACAATTGGCGAAAGAAAACAAAAGCAGCAATAAGTTTGTTTTTAAGGATGTACTGCCCTATGGTTCCCGGTATTCGGTACTGGAAGGCCCAATTGAATGGCTGGTTAAAGCGGGATTGATTTATAAGGTTCCAATATGCAACAAACCTGAGTTGCCGTTGCAGGCGTACTGTAATGAACGGATATTTAAGCTTTATCTATTTGATGCCGGTATTTTTGGGGCTATGTTGGAGTTGGATCCCAAAGAGATCTATGCCTATGATTATGGGTCATATAAAGGTTGTTTTGCGGAAAATCTGGTTTTGATGGAACTGATCAGTCGATGGAATAAGCAGGTATATTCCTGGAACTGCAACACTGCTGAGATTGAGTTTTTAATGGATTACAGTGGAACGGTCACGCCGGTTGAGGTCAAGGCTGGTATTAACACAAAGGCAAAAAGTTTGAGGGCCTTCCTTGAGCGTTACGAAGATAAAGAAGCTTTGCTGTTAACCGGCAGGGCTATGCTTCCAAATAGGAATAATACGGTTCAGCTCCCTCTATATATGGCATCGAAGTATCCTTTTTTATGAGGCCTCGATACAAAAAAGTGTGAATTTATTTACGTGTAGACTCTAAGAAAAAGGAAGAGCAGTATGAAAGCATTGATACAGAGAGTCAGTCAGGCCTCGGTGGAGGTCAACGGTGAAATTGTGTCTCAGATTGAACAGGGATTTTTGATTCTTATTGGAATCACTCATGCAGATGGTTCGGATGAGGTTGATAGACTTGTCCGTAAAATTCCATCCCTCCGCATCTTTGAAGATGCCGGTGGCAATATGAACTGTTCACTCATGGATGTTGGTGGGAGTGTCATTGTTGTTTCGCAGTTCACTCTCTATGCCTCCACAAAAAAAGGGAATCGTCCCGGTTTCTCCGATGCTGCCCGACCTGAGCAGGCCGAGCCGCTTTACGAAGAGCTGGTTGAAAAACTGCGTGCAGTGATCGGTTTTGACCGGGTCGGAACCGGTGTGTTTGGTGCCCATATGAAGGTGCGCCTGCTTAACGACGGTCCAGTCACGATTGCGCTGTAGGGGCTGATTATTTTCACATCTGCTGTTGACAGAATGGTTGTTTTATGCGATAAGTGTCAACAGAAGAAAGGGAGGGTAGTAGAGATGAATGTGGATCGACTCAAGAATGCAAGAGTTGCCGGTGGTTTGTCTTTGAATCAGGTTGCGCTAAAGATTAAGGATTTGGGGCGCGATGTCACAAGAGCTGCTTTATCAAACTATGAAACAGGGAAACGCATGCCGAATGCGTTTATGGTGCGCACTCTTGCCTCTGTGTATGGAGTTACCACCGACTATTTTTTTGAAGAGCCTGTTGCGGAGATTGAGTGGTTTTCATTCCGTGCGAAAACCGCACTTGCGGTTGCGAAGCGAGAATCAGTTAAGGCATATTCCGCTAATGAGGCTGAAAAATATGTGCAGGTTTGTGACCTTATTCCTCATTCATTTAAAGCTGATATTCCTTTGCGGAAACGGGTAGATTCACTCAATGATGCCGATGTCGTTGCCTCTAAGTTACGAAAAAGGTGGAAGTTGGGCAATGGTCCAATAGACAGTGTCACGCAGTGTTTTGAAGCACATGGTATCCTGATTGTTCATTACAATAAAGAACCGACAACCTCCTTTGACGGATTGTCGGCCAGAATTAACAAAAAGTACCCGCTTGTAATAGTCAATAATACAGTTCCAGTTGACCGCTTACGCTTTGATCTGCTTCATGAGCTGGGTCATCTCCTGATGGATGCGGGGGATGATGATAAGATAGGTGAGAAACTGGCGCATCGTTTCGCATCCTCGTTTCTTGTTCCTTCAGAGAAGGTGACCGAAGAGCTTGGGGAGCAACGTCGCAATTTAACACTCTCAGAGCTATTGCTGTTAAAGAAAAAATACGGTTTAAGTGTGGCTGTATGGCTTTATGCCGCATCGGCGCATGGCGTCATCAACAGGTCACAGTCGCAAAGACTCTGGAGTCAGCTTGATGAAAGAGGGTGGCGGAAAAAAGAACCGGATGTGTTTAGAGGCAATGAAGAACCCGCCAAGTTAAAGCAGTCCGCCCTGCAGGCTGTTGCGGAAGGGCTGATAGGTGCTCGGAAGGTGGTTCAGTGGTTTCCTGATCTTGAAGAAAAATTAAGAGATGAGGGTTTCTTGGTTGAATCGGAAGCTGAACGCATAAGAAAAATGCCTAAAGTAGCGCGTGCCAAAGCACTCAAGCAGGCGGTTCAGATAGCTTCCGTAGTTTACCGTGATAACGCCGATCTGTTGAAGCCGGATAGCCTGACCGGGGAGTTTTGGGATGAGTAGGGTAAATCCGAAGAGAGGCGAGGCCTGGATGGTTGAACTCGATCCCACCCGCGGCTCTGAAATCCGTAAGACCAGGCCGGTGATAGTGATTAACGCGGCGCTGGAACGATTCAAAAACAGGCTGGGTCGGATTACAGAGAACCAGCTTGAAGAAATAATTTCCGGCGTTGCCATAGTCATTGGATTTTAAGGGGTTATATAACAATGACCACTATATTCTATTTTTTGTGTGTGACCCTGAAGCGCCCATGTTCTACTGGAGGAAGGACCATAATGAATAAAAACCATATAGATTCAGATCTGGCTCAAGCCGGGACTGCGCTTAAGCGAGCCGCTCAAAGAGCACGTGAAATAGCGGAACGCACAAACACACCATTGATCACTTATAAAGACGGACATGTGCGCAAAACCATGATGGTCAAAGAAACATCTGATAAGAAATACAAATAATTTATATGCACCGACGCTTCCGCAGTACTAGTGCACTGAACAATATCACAACCTGTAGGATTTTTAGATCCGTAAACCCTCGGAAGTGCTGGACAAAACTCAGGCCTAAATGGTATGTTCAGTACGTATCTTATTTCGTTGTTTAATTTAACATGAATTATAAAGTACATCTTTTGGTCATCGAAGGACAAACGCCTTTTATGACAGATGTTTTGAAGACGTAACACGTTTATAGCCAATTACCTGAGTATGCTGGGACTGGTTATAGTTATGGTGCAAAAATGATTGCAGATAAAACACTCATGTGGTTGTTAAAAAAGGGTAGAGCTTTGTCCTCGTTAGGTTGTGGCATTTGTTTTACTATCTGTTCTTGTTGGGGTTTACATAAAAAAGGGGGCATGGTATGGGTAATGTGATTGCTTGTCTGGAGCAGGCAACAGGGAGAACTTGCTTCGACACCTTTCGCCGCTGTCTCGACCATGAACGTGCCACATTCATTGAATATGACGACCTCGCTCGTGAATTCATGTCCAAACAAGGCGAGACTGTCCGCTATGGTAGCTCCCGCGATGTAGCTGCAATCGCCAAGAGTTGGCAAGAACGAGAACCCACTTTCCGACTGTTTCTCGATGGTTCTCGCCGCACCTACAAGATCGCCGACATTCCCATTGGGACACAGGTATTCCCCGTGATCGCCGGACAGGTTGGTGTGGGTGTCTGCAAGCGAGAGAACCGCCGTCTCGCCGCTTGCGATTTGTCCTTGCAAACGGTTCTGGCGCTGCCCGACAAACTTGACACTGAAGGCAAAAATTTAAAACAACATCGCGCCTTTCTCGCTGACCTTGCTACGAAAATGAACACTGCGCAAAACCGTGTCCGCCTAGACGCGCTTCTGCTGTATCCAACACGGGCAAATGAGAATTTCGAAGACAAGGGGATAGCTCGCATCCAGGAGTACATGATCGAGCAGGAAAAGGCGATGGTGCAGTCACTTATTCAAAAAAGTATCATAAACGATCGCGCATGGCTTATTAAGGATGGGTCCTTGGAGTACAATCGAATCTCCGACAAAAACGACCGTTTTGCATTCAGCCGGATACGGAGCAATTACAAACGAGTGGTCGGTGTATCGAAGTCTTTCAACCCGGAACTGGCGAAACTGAAAAGCAACCGGAGCGCGGCAGGGATGATCGCCAATCTTAAGCCCTTCGAGCGAACCCCCGCATACTTATATGGCGGGCAGACCGATCGCATTGAGGGGAAATTCGCCGTATGGTATGTGCGCTTGCGTAAGCCTCGCCAAAACAGAGGGCCATTCGACGGTATTGTGAAGGTTGAAAAAATCCTAGTGACGGATCGCGAAGTTGAGTACGGGCTGGAAAGTTCAGAAGTGGACAACATCAGCGCGTGGCTGTTGAATGAGCGCAATCCAGTGTGTTATGGCAAAGATGATCGATGGGCAAATCACCTTTATCCCGTATATCTGACTGAAACGTTCATCAAGAGCAAATATCGAGGCACGGCTCATTTTATTAATCTTTTTTAGTTTTCATCTACTTGAAGTGTAGGCAAAAGGTTCAGGTTTTTATTGACCACGGAAAATACGAATTCACACGAAAAGATCTGCGAATTTGCGGATAACAAAATTTAACGGAGGATGGCATGAGCGGCAAAGTGATTGGAAAAGTGGCGGCGTTAGAAAAACGTCCGACGACCATCGACAACTTCTTTTTCTGGACGGACAAGGACACGCTACTCAGTCCGTTTGATGTGGTGGTGGTCGAGCATCTGCACGGGAGCAAGACCTACGGCGTGGTGGAGGAAATTTCCCACATCACGGACTCCGACAGCTTTCTCGCCAACTTTATCTCCAACGACTTCGGAGAACTCGATGCACCATCACTTACTGATCGCATTGGTATGAACTATATTTTGGCACGAGTGGTTGGCAACACCAAGAATATCTACATTCCCGTACAAAACGGCGCGCGAGTCGCGCTCGGCACAAAAGAAGATATCCAGTCCGCGCTGGGACTGGATGAAATTAAAAATCCCGTTGTCTGCGGCTATCTGGAAATGTATGATGGACAGGACAACAACAAAATCGATTTGCCCGTTTATGTCAACTCGGACTTTCTAATCGGTCCCGAAGGAGCGCACCTCAACATTTCCGGCATTTCCGGTCTGGCGACCAAAACCTCTTACGCCATGTTCCTCCTGAACGCTCTGCAACAACAGACAATGGCCGAGAAGACCAAGAAGAGCGTGGCTTATATATTCATGAATGTCAAAGGACGCGACTTGCTTTCCATAGACGTGCCAAACCCCCAGTTGAGCAAGTCCGACCATGCTATGTATGAAAGCATGGGTTTGGCGGAGGTTCCGTTTCGCAATGTAAAGTACTTCTATCCTTACGGTGAGCGAGGAACGGCGAAAAGCTATGTCCGGCAGGATGTTTTTGAACGACAATTGAAGGCAAATCAAGCCAAGAGATTCAAATTCACCTTCAACGAAGACAACGAAAGCCTTGATCTGCTTTTCTCCAATATTGAAGACCCCAATCAGACCATAGAATCCATCATCAACTATATTATCTCCAAACAGTCGCCGTTCAACAATGTGGATTCGTGGCAGAGTATGCTCACCGCCGTGCAGGACATGGGGACAAAAGGAAGTGACAAGGGAAACAAAGAAATTTCGGTGATGAGTTGGCGCAAGTTCAAACGCATCGTTCGCAAATCCATCGAGACTGAGAAGATGTTCAATGATTCTGTGGAGGCAGGCAAGGGCGAAGTGCGGCTGGAACGGGAAATAAGGGATCTTAAAGCAAATGATGTTTTTGTGGTCGACATCGCCAAACAGGATGAGAACATGCAAGCGTTCGTCTTCGGCTCAGTCATGCAAGCTGTAACCAAACTCAAACTTGGCGAGTTCGACGAGGATATGAATGAGAAACAACGCTCCCAGATTCCCGACCGCGTTGTTATTTTCGTGGATGAACTGAATAAATACGCTTCTCGTGACGCGCCGAAGTCATCGCCGATACTGCGGCTTTTGTTGGATATCGCGGAGCGCGGGCGTTCGCTCGGCATTGTGCTGTTTTCGGCGGAACAGTTCAAAAGCTCAATACACCGACGTGTGACGGGCAACTGCTCGACCCACGCATATGGACGAACAAACAGCATCGAGGTCGCAGACAAGACCTATTCATTTATCTCGGCTACCTATAAAAATATGATGACACGCCTAAAACAGGGACATTACATCATCCAAAACCCAGTTTTCCACTCGCTTCTTAAAATCCGTTTCCCAATGCCTCTTTACAAGCAGGACAAAGGAGATAACTAGCAACAATATGGAGCTTCAAATAATGACAGAAAAAAAAGTGAACGGGTTCCTTCTATTTGGTGAGTGGATCAGTAAAACTTGGCTGAAAGGTAGGGGGTGCGCCAATCTCTGGATATACCTTGCTGTCGGAATTATCTTATGTAGCGGATGTGGGTTCTGGTTGTTGTGGCTTAAAACCTATCTTGCACTTAGTCGGCCAGATTTATTGATGACATTCTGCTCATTTGCACCTGCCATTGCAGGTGCGTCATGCATGGATTTCATATTTGGCGAGAACGAACGAAAGTATCTTAGAGGATTTTCTATTCTATTTGGTGTTTTAGTTTTACTGTTTACCCTTATTGCATTTTTTAGCGGCAATTATTTGTATGCTTTGATTGCGACGGTTGTATCACTTTCCTTGTGGTGGTTTGCTAATGCAGAGAACCCAAGATTGTCCGATATTGCAGATCCATATTCCCCCGTCGGTGGAACCGTGAATAGCGAAGTGACGGGAACGAACGGAGAAATCAAAATATGAAATCATTTCCTGCGATTCGTGTTTTGCAACCACTTGGCGAGTTCTATCTGACAGCCCTGCCAGCAGAATTATTGCTGAAGGTCTGTTTTAGTCATCGCCATGTCAGACATGAAGCTGATGAAACCGGTCGGGTTCAAGATGAGGGGCATCAGCGACGACTTGACCAGAAGCGTTTGAACGATATTGCGAGTTATCTCCAAACGCAAGATGCCGCACTGCCTGGCACCATCATTCTTGCGGCGAATTGCACAATTGATGGAGAGATTCTTGATACAGAGGCTGATGAGATTGCAAGCAAGCGATGGCGGATCGAACAGAAGGATGGGAACGATCGAGACGTTGTCAGTGTATGCATCCCGACGGATGAAAAACTCGCCGCGGTTGTGGACGGACAACACAGGCTCTGGGGATTTGAAGATGTGCCGGATGAAATAAAAAAAATATCGTTGCCATGCGCCATCTTTCTTGATCTGCCAACTCCGCAACAAGCGTCCATCTTTGCGACAATCAACTTTAACCAGAAACCTGTGAGTAAAAGTCAGTCTTATGAGTTGTTCGGATATAATCTGGACGATGAACCTGAAAAATCATGGTCGCCCGACAAACTTGCGGTATATTTTACGAGAAAATTGAATGTTGACGATGCTTCACCATTCAAAGATCACATCAAAGTTGCAGCTCAAGACGACCGTGTGCTAGATGAAATAACTAGAAGCCGCCAAAAAGAGTGGTCGGTCTCAACCGCCACGATTGTTGAAGGGATTCTTGCTCTTATATCAAAAAACCCTAAGGCAGACCGCGATTTGTTGCACCGCGAACCAGTGGAAAAACGTTCACGAATGCAAACTGTTGAGAGGCAAGGTCGTGGCGAACAGCCGCCTTTCCGTGCTATGTATCGTGACGAAAACCGCGATATCGTGATTTACAAAACGCTCATTAACTTTTTTTCTATTGTGTCCAGTATTTTTTGGGCGAAGGCAGATTCAGGGCTGATACGAAAGACCGCCGGTATTCAAGCATTGTTTCGAGTTTTGAAGGAACTGCTACCTGAACAACTTTTACTAAAAGACCTCCAACAATCGGCGTGGGAATCGGCGTTAGCGCAGGCCTGTGTTTTAGATTTTTCAGACTCTCAACTGTTTGAGTCATCTGGAAAGGGACGCAAACGAATACAAGATGCAATACTAGTAGCGATTGACAAGAAAGATTTAAATGAGATTCGAGATGATTCATTTCGTGAGTATCTTGCTAAAACAATCAAGGACCCCCCCCATGTTAGACCATGAACCGATATTCGGAAAAAATGTGATAGAAACCCTCTCGGAAGGAATGTATGACAATCCGTTGTTCCTCTTTCGCGAATATGTTCAGAACTCAGCGGACTCAATTGATTCCGCCGTACGTAGTGGCATTTTGCGCGAAGGCGAGGGACAGATCGAGATCGTCATTGATGCCGAGACCTGTTTGATCACATTCGAGGACAACGGAACGGGAATCCCGCATGATGCAGTCAAGGCGATGTTGGCGAACATTGGCAATTCTCAAAAAGATCGTCGAACGGACAAAGGGTTTCGTGGTATTGGGAGGCTGGGTGGTCTCGGATACTGTCAGAAAGTTCGTTTTGAAACTTCCGCGCAAGGCGAGACGATTAGAAGTGTTCTGGAATGGGATGCACGGAACCTGCATGAGATTCTAGCGAATAAGGATGAAAAAATTCATGCGGGACAACTCATAAAGCGCATCACCAGCACATGGGAAGAGAAATATGGATCGGATGAACACTTTTTCAAAGTGTCGCTCATCAATGTGAATAAAAGCAGTGATGAGTTGCTGGATATAGATGAGGTGCGGAAATATCTCTCAATGGTAACGCCCGTGCCGTTCGACTACGCGAAATTCCCTTTTATTCAAAAAATCGAAAAATTCATGACCGACGAAAAGTTGCCAGCATTGCATGAATATCGATTGAACCTGAACGGCGATGAGGTCCGAAAAGGTTACGAGACTCCACTCACAATCGGTGATGGAAAACCAATCGAAATATTAGATGTGGAGTGTCGTACGGTACGGGCGGACGGACTAATCATTGGCTGGTATTGGTTCTGTGTCAGTAAATTTGAGGGCGTTTTACCGAAGAAATGCTGGCAACGAAATATCCGGTTGCGAAAAATCAATATCCAGGTCGGTGAGGCGGACTGTCTGTCGAATCATCCAAAGCGAGGAGATACGCTCTGGCGCGAAGATCGAGGTAACAATTATTTCATCGGGGAAATTCATGCGCTGGATGTGGACTTGATTCCTAATTCCCGCCGCGACTACTTCAATCAAGACGAGGCCTGTCGACGGTTTGAAGTAGCTTTGCGGAATGAATTTTACAACTTGCATGACCTTTACCATCATGCGAGTACCATTCGTTCAGCTTATAGTGCCGTTCGCGTGGCGAGTCATTTACAGGTTGAGTTTGATAAAAAAGACAAACAAGGCGATTTTTACGATAAGATGTCTAGAGACAAGGAAAGGCATAAAGTAGAATCTGCCCGGGAAAAAGCGCAAGCAGCAAAACGAACGATTGAAAAAATTGGGTCGAAAGTAACTATTCTGCAGGCCAGAGAAACGTGCGACGATATTGGCGCCCTGCCTGTTGCAACAGTTTTAAAATCCTATCAGAATGAAATGACAGAAAAAAACCGGGCTTTCAAGCCGAAGATACATCCTCAGCGCGGCTATGCAAAAGATGGCATAAAAAAAAGCGTTAAAGATGTACTGGACGAAGTTTTTGGTGTCCTAAACAAGATTTTGCCGGAAGAGCAAGCCGCGCCTATCCGCGAAGCGATTACCAAAAGGTTTACGAGTAAATGAATCGTCGTCGTATTTTGTTGTTGGAACCGAACTATCGTAACAAATATCCTCCAATGGGGTTGATGAAGCTAGCAATGTATCATCGGCTTCAGGGGGATGATGTTGTCTTTTACAAAGGCAAGCTTTCCGATTTTGTTCTTTCTGAACTCACGCGTGATGCCGTAGCAAAGCTTCAAGAGATTGAGAAGGAATGCTTTTTCGCAAAAAAAGTGGCTTGGTGCGGTTTAATCCCAGATCTTAAAATATTCATTCAGAAAGGAAGAGTCGTTCCCTATTCCGAGTTTGAACGGGCATTGCAAAAACAACCACTGGCTAAATCATGGCTGGATAGTTTCCGTAGACAGTTTCGAAACGGAGGCTACTACGACAACCCGCGATGGGATCGCGTTTGTGTGACAACGCTTTTCACGTTTCATTGGAATGTGACGATTGAGACAATTGAGTTTGCCAAAAAAGTGTGTAAAGCCCCGAAGCAAGTGCTAGTTGGCGGTATCCTCGCATCGGTCGTGCCAGATAAGTTAGAAGCAAAAACGGGCATCAAACCGCATATTGGGAGTCTAAATGTCTGTAAGTTGCCCGGCGATAAACCGCTTCCAAAACCTTTTGGAAGAACTCTTATTGATGACCTTCCGCTGGACTATTCTATCCTTGAAGAGATTGACTACCAATATCCCGCAACGAACGCGTATCACGCCTATGCAACGCGCGGCTGTGTAAACAAATGTGCGTTTTGTGCCGTGCCAATTCTTGAACCAGGGCCTATGAAGCATTTTATTTCACTTCGCCCAAAAATCAAGGCGACGCAGCAGCGCTTTGGAGAGCAGCGGCATATGCTCCTGCTAGATAACAATGTATTTGCTTCGGATAAGTTCGACAAAATCATTGACGAAATTTGCGATTTGGGATTCGCTAAAGGTGCAACATTCGTTTCACCCAACCAATTAGACATCGCAGTGCGGCAGTTGCGCGACGGTTGGAATGAAAGAGCCTATGTTCGGTTGACCGTTCGGCTACTCAATGCTTTTGTTGAAAAACTCGATGGCGAGCGGCACGACCGTTTCTATGGACTCTTGCTTAACCACGGGTTGCTGCACGATTATACGGCGACTAAGGATGGCATTCTGACTGTCTTTGCAGAAATGAAAGACGATTACGAAAAAGCGCGCTCCAAGAAGCCGGTCATTCGATTCATCGATTTTAACCAAGGCATGGACGCACGGCTGGCGACACCGGAGAAAATGGCGAAACTCGCCACGGTCGCCATCCGTCCATTCCGTGTTGCTTTCGACACCTGGGCGATACGCAAGCACTACGTGAACACCGTTCGCCTCGCGAATGAAAACGGCATAACGCAGATGAGCAATTATTTGCTCTATAATTTTTATGACAAGCCGCTTGACCTATACCGTCGGTTGTTGCTCAATATTGACCTCTGTGATGCGCTCGGCGTGAACATATATTCCTTTCCAATGAAATATCATCCCATCATGGATGCAAAATGGTTCTCTAATCGTGACTATTTGGGCCTGCATTGGTCACGAAAAGCGGTACGGACGGTTCAGTCGGTGCTTAATTCGACAAAAGGCAAAATTGGACGTGGGCGAACGTTCTTCTTTAAGGCATTTGGACGAGATGAGAACGAATTTATTGAAATGATTCAGATGCCAGAGGCGTTCATTATCAAAAGATGGGACGCAGAGATAAGTGGACTAACCGCGAAATGGCGAAATGCCTATCATGCTCTTGCTGAAGAAGATAAAAAAGTAACTGATAAGATAGTGGCTGGCCGATCATTTGGTCCAGAATGTGTGAAAAACCAAAAAAAGAGCATTCAAAAAGTCCTCCAATTTCACTTAATGGATCGCGCTGACATTCCGTCTTGTTTAGATGATATGAAAGAGAAACGGATTTCTGATTTTGAAAAAACTTGTCCAAATCAAATTACTTTAGAATGTAGGCGCTTATTGAAATGCATAACCAATGAGAGTGATACATGAAATTGTTGCTGCACGTGTGAAATATAAAGGGATGGCAGTTAAATTGAAACGTCAGTATTAATGAGCTCTGTTAGCAGTATAAAGCAGGCATCCAGAGTATTCAAGTAACGCATGCTAATAAACCGGCCCTCAGTACAGACATTCCGCGAAGCGGAATTGGATAATCCGGTGCGCCGGATTATTTATAGACCAATCAGATCACTGATATCATTAAAGGTCATTTTTTGGATCAGCGCTTCGTCAGAGGCGCTGATTGTCGCGTTTATGAGTGCCTGCTTGCGTCGCTGCATTTCCAGCACCTTTTCCTCGATGGTGTGCTCTGCAATCAGCTTGATGCTGTATACAGTGCGTTTCTGGCCTATGCGATGGGCGCGGTCGGTGGCCTGATCTTCGGCAGCCGGATTCCACCATGGGTCCATGTGCATGACCATATCGGCTCCGGTTAAGTTGAGTCCGGTTCCACCTGCTTTCAAGCTGATCAAAAATACAGGGATGGTGCTTTCATTGAAACGACGGCACTCATCCAGACGGTTTTTGGTTGATCCATCCAGATAACAGCTGGAAATATCGCGTGCAACAAGTTCACTGCGTATGATTTTCAGGAATGAGACAAACTGACTGAAGACCAGCATACGGTGGCCGCCATTGATGGCCTCATCGAGTGTTTCCAGAAAGGAATCCAGCTTAGATGACGGGGCTTTGTAGGCACCGGGATTGTGGTGGTTCTTGAGCAGATCCAGATGACAGCTGGCCTGTCGCAGTTTCATCAGCATTGCCAGAATCGCAAAGCGGGCACGATCAAAGCCCTTGGTTTTGACGAGGTCTTTGATTTTTGTGCGCGACTCATTAAGAAGCTCGTTGTAGACTCGTTGCTGGTCGATGGTAAGTTGACAGAATGAGACTTTGACGATCTTCTCCGGCAGATCTTTGGCTACATCCCGTTTGAGTCGGCGCAGAATAAAAGGATTTAGCATTCGATGCAGTTTTTCCTGGGCAAGCTCGCCTTCGCGTTCTCCGTTGGCAATCGGGGTTTCATAGCTGCTTTTGAACTTTGGGTAAATGCCGAGATACTGCGGCATCAGGAAGTCCATGATCGACCAGATATCGGCTACCCCGTTTTCAAGCGGAGTGCCGGTTAGCACCACCTTGTTGATGGCATTAATCTGTTTGGCTGCAATTGCATTCTGGGTTGAGCGGTTTTTGATATGCTGGGCTTCGTCCAGCACGGCAGTTGAAAATTGGATATCCTGATAGATTTCAAGATCTCTTCGAATGAGAGCGTATGAGGTGATAACGATATCCGCGCTCTCAATCTTATCAAAGTTAGCCTGCCTGCCTGCGCCCGAGAGAATAAGGCATTTCATGTGCGGCACAAATTTTTCAGCCTCACGGTACCAGTTCTCGACCAGCGAGGTAGGACATATAATCAGGGCCGGTCTGCCTCTTGCATCCGGGGATGTACGTTCAAGAGTCAGCCAGGTCAGAGTCTGCAGTGTTTTGCCAAGCCCCATCTCATCGGCCAGCAGACCGTTGAAGCCGGATTCCTCAATAAAGCGTAGCCAGTAGACACCTTCCTTCTGGTATGGACGCAGCACATTGTCGAGTGGCCCCAGGCTGAAAGGCTTGAAGCGGGCATCGGTTGACCGGTTTCTTTTGGCGGCATCTTCACGCCAGTCACCAGGCTCTTCAACATCAATTCCATCTAAAGATCTGAGGGATGACTGTACAAAGGGAGCATAAACCGATGGTACCATGAAGTGACCTGGTTTTTTGCTTTCCTCGCTCTGGCATTCCTTGAAAACTTCGCGCATGGACTCCACTGCGGCGGTATCCAGCAGGTGTGCCTGGCCATCTACTTCCACATAGGAATCGCCACGATTTATAGCCCGTTGGATATCGGCTGGCGCGAGGTTGGGCTGGTCAAATGTCTCAAATTCAAAGCCGACATCAAACCACTTATCATTTTTCTTGTCAATTTGAATCACGGGGGTAATGACCGGCATGCTGTCAAAGATAGACTCCAGCTTCTCTGAAAAAGTTATCTTCCAATCGGCCCGGTTCAGGGCCGAAAATCCGCTGCCAAAGAAGTTGAGGACCTCACGGGTGCCGACCATAGTCATTGCCGGCTCTCCGGGGATCTCTTTGGCCGGCTTACTGAAGCCGAGCCGACGCAGCATCCGCAGAGCTTTCGATTCAGCTGCAGGGTTGCGGGTGTGGTAGCGCAGAATATCATCCGGATCTGGCAATGCAAAGCTCTCCTGTGTTTCCGGAGCTCCAGCGTAGAAGGAGTGATTCTGATAGTTTGCTTTGACTGAGGCGCGAATCGCCGCCTTGTTGCCCTTCAGCTGTAACTCGAAAGAGGGGGAGGCAGGTGAAAAATCAAAGAGGTCGGGGGGCACCTCCATATCGATCGAGGTCATTTTTTGGAGAACCGGGAGGTCACGTTTCAGGAAGTTGCTGATATGTGAACGCGGAATCAACTCGTCCGAAAGATAGATGCTGTGATATGGCAGCGGTAGAATATTTTTCATGGGCCACAGGCAGCCGTCTATGAATACCACTCCGCGTTTATTGTGAACAAGGTAGATTGGTCGCTCTGAGCAATCTTTCCCAGGAAAAACCGAGCGGGGTGATATCTTTAAGTCGCCGTTATCATGATTTAAAAAGACTTTAAGGTGGGTTAGAATATACTCTTTTTCAATCTCAAGCGAAGTTCTGCTGCCAGTTGATATTCTGGTTTTACCGGCAACCTCAATCAAGTTGATAAAATCGACCGGGGGCAGATCAATAGGGTTTGCGGGAGGACCTTCGCAGATATCTTCAAGCACAGATAGAAGGATATCATCCTGCTTAGATAGGGAGAGGACAGCCTTGTCCGGGATTTGAGAGGGCTGCAGAACCTTGTCTTTGACAATGATAAAGAGCGCCAGTTTTACAATTCCGTTATGGAATTCATCCAGCCAGGCAGGAGATAGAGATAAGGCCAGAGATGCAGGCGTTCCAGTGGGTGATCGCTGGATATAGGAGGATTGATCAATGGCCGCAAGTCTGCGATGGCGGCGTTGTTCCTGCTGATATTTCTCCTCTCGCAATGGATCGGAGTGGCGCATCATGACAGTTATACCCAGAGCCACAATGTGGTGACAGATCATTCCCTGATTGCGATGCGTGTAGCAGGGGCAGTGACTCTCTACATCACCTTTGTCTAGCACGCGCAGTTTTGTGTGAAGATCAGATGCTGATTCGCGGGCGATTATGCCGCTGATAAAGCTCCCTGATATCTCCGCTTTTTTTACAGCGCCCTTTTTGACAATGAGTTCGGCTTGCTGATATACCCCTTTTCCGCCCCATTTGATGAGCATTGTTCGTGTGATTTTTGCTGGATTCATGAGGCTATACTCCACACTGAAAAAAATCAATCACAAAGTTTACACTGGCGTAGTTTGAAATGCAAAAGGTTTTTGAGGTAGAAAAACGCGGGAGGGATAGGAAAATATGGGTGCGCTTCGTAGTGTTTTAGGTAAAAAATCTTAGAGGTGAAACATAAATATTCATTGCTTGCTGCGTTATATTTTGATCGCGACTGCCGAAGGCAGAGGCTGGCACGCCGTGACGGCAACGAACGAAGTGAGAGGCAATCTCGCAATTCACAACGCGTAGCAACTCCACTCGCGCGTAGAGCAGGGGTGCGAGTTGCTCCGCACCCGCTTTATATTACATGTAAAGGAATCTCCAATGGCGGGTATATCCATCGAGAGTGACGAAGTGGCTATTTTGCAATGGATGCCGTTATAGAACAGGTGTTACTTTTGAAGCTTAAAATTCCTTCGCTTACTGCGATTATCCTGTTGCTTCCAGCCGCATTTTTAACGTGAATTTCTGTGTTTTTCTTTAAAACCGCAATCATCGGTTCGTGCATGGCCTCAAAACCGATAGAGCCGGTGCTGGTGGTTATTCTACAATACCGGGCCTCCCCGTTAAAGAGTGACTGTTCCTGAGTCATAATAAAAAGTTTAAATGTTCTCATTGCAACCTACCCAAGTTGTTTGGCCTTTTTACGGGCCTCTTCAACAGTGCCAACCATATAAAACGCCTGTTCCGGAAGATCGTCATGCTGGCCGCTCAGGATCTCATCAAATGACCGCACGGTATCTTCAACGGGAACAAAGACACCTTTCATCCCTGTAAAGTGCTCTGCAACTGAGAATGGCTGTGAGAGGAATTTCTGTATTTTTCTGGCTCTCTCAACTGTTTTACGGTCATCATCGGATAATTCATCCATGCCCATAATGGCAATAATATCCTGCAGGTTCTTGTACATCTGCAGAATCTCCTGGACGCGCCTTGCCGTAGCGTAATGTTTCTCGCCGACTGTATCCGGCGAAAGCAGCCGGGATGTGGATGCCAGGGGGTCCACCGCTGGATAAATTCCAATTTCTACAATGGATCGGCTTAAATTTGTCGTTGCATCAAGGTGAGAGAATGTTGCCGCAGGAGCAGGATCGGTATAGTCATCCGCCGGCACATAGACTGCCTGAACGGAGGTTATGGAGCCACGGTTGGTTGACGTGATCCGTTCTTCAAGTTCTCCCAGTTCCGTTGCCAGAGTCGGCTGGTATCCTACGGCGGAGGGAATCCGGCCAAGCAGGGCTGATACTTCAGCGCCGGCCTGTACAAAGCGGAAGATGTTATCCACGAAAAAAAGAACATCCTTCTGCTCTTCATCCCGGAAATATTCAGCGACACTCAATGCCGAGAGTGCAACACGTGCCCGCGCTCCCGGCGGTTCATTCATCTGTCCATAGATGAGAGCTGTTTTTTTCAGAACTCCGGATTCCTTCATCTCCCGGAAAAGTTGTGTGCCCTCACGGGTTCTTTCCCCTACACCGCAAAAGACCGAATTGCCGCCATGCATTTTGGCAATGTTGTTAATCAGTTCCATTATCAGAACTGTTTTGCCGACGCCCGCCCCTCCGAAAAGGCCTATCTTGCCACCCTCCATATAGGGGGCCAGCAGGTCAATCACCTTGATGCCGGTCACAAGCATTGAATCAGAGGTGCTGATTTGATCAAATGCCGGGGCCGGCCGGTGTATGGGATAGCGTTTCTTTGTATTCAGTGGTCCCTGTTTATCCACGGGTTCACCGATAACATTGGTGACCCTGCCAAGTGTCTCCGGACCAACTGGAACCGTGATTGAATTGCCTGTGTTTATAACCTGCATGCCACGGTACAGCCCGTTGGTAGTATCCATGGCAATTGTGCGTACGGTTCGATCGCCGATGTGCTGGACCACTTCAAGAACAAGGTTATTTTTCCTGTCGTCAATAGTCGGATTTGTCATAGTAAGCGCCGTGAAAATACCGGGCAGGTCGTTCTCGTTGAACTTTACATCCACGACGGGGCCAAGAATTTGTGTTGCTGTGCCTGTTTTATTTTTCATATCTTTGAATCTAATTTATTGGCTAAAATTTCAACTTCAGTTATTCAGCGCTTCCGTGCCGGCTACTATTTCGATCAGCTCACTTGTAATCGTATCTTGCCGGGCACGATTGCGGATCTTCACGTATCGGTTGATCAGATCTTCTGCATTGGTTTTTGCTTTTTCCATGGCCGTCATACGGGCAGCATGTTCACTTAAATACGAATCTGTTAAAGCAATTTTTAATTTGTAATAGAGATAGAGATTTGCTGCCGGGAGAATAAAATCCTCAGGCCGGGGTTCGGTCTCTGCTTCAGTTTCCTGGCTGCTCCTGCCGGATTGTTCTTTATTGAACTCTTTTTCCTGTATCAGAGGGAAAATCTGCAACTGCTGCGTTTTCTGCACAAGAGTTGATACAAAGTGATTATAAATAATCACCACTTTATCGACCTCTCCCCGCTTGACACGCTCGACAATCTCAAAAGCTATTTCCCGTAACACAGTATCACTGATATGCTGCTCATTGCTGTCGATGCCATGACAGACTTTAAAATCGCGTCTTCGGCACAGATTTCTTGCCCGTGCGCCAATGCATGTGAGATCCACGGCAACGCCTTGCTGGTTCTCTTCCTGCCAGGTTTTGGTCAATGCTCTCAGGACGGAGCTGTTGTGCGAGCCACAGAGACCCTTGTCTGCCGTAATAACTATAATGTGACTATTTCTGATCTTATCCGGTGCATGAATCAACGGGCTTTCAAAAGATCTTAATCCTGAAATAAGATCGTCTCCGATGGAATCAACCAGAGTGCTGAACTGCTTCAGCACCGGCTGACGCATCAGAAGTTTCCGTAGTTTTGTTGAGGCTATCATGTTCATAGCACTCATTACTTTCTGCATGTTAGAAAGTGATGTTATTTTATAACTCAAATCCCTGGCGATTGCCATTTTCAGTTATCCTTTATCTCACGTTTCCGTTTTCCAAAACGAAGAATATTCCTGAGTGTATTCACCTCCCCGGCTCCCATCCACTCTTTCTCAAATGTAGGGTTCTGAACTATCTGCGCGATGGCGGAAAGGGCAACCAGATGATAATGACGCTGGTCTATTGTGCCCATCAGGAAAAACATCGCGTGTACATGGGGAGCGCTGTCGGAGAACCGGATTCCTTTTCGTGAGCGCATGACTATGATATCAAACATGCTTTCGCCCTCTAGTACGAGATGAGGTATCGCGAAGAAGGAGGTCAGCGCAGTTGAGCTTGTTTTCTCCCGTTGAATTAATTTGTCATAAATATCCTGTTTGTCAAGGTGGACATTTGCCTTGGATATGATTTTTGCTACATCCATGAAGGCAGTTTCCATGGTTTTTTCCTGTGCTGAATCCTCTATCCGACAGTTTTCGATGAGTTGATCAAACCTGTCTTTTTCAAGCAGGTCTTTCCCATCGATAATCTGCTTCAGCTCCTGCTCAAGCGACGGTGTGGCCAGTTCCCGGGCTGTTACCCCTTCAATCATGTGCAGCATATCACGGTCAAACCGGGCCTGTCCTCTGTTGATGGCCATGGCCATGTTGACCGTATAGCCGGCATCGACGTCGTTATCGGTTGTACCTGGATCAAACTTCGACTCAAAACTGTCAAATATTCCGTTCAGCTCCTCCTCCATCTCTTTTGAAATCTCACAGGAGCTTCGCAGTTTATCCATGAATTTCGCTTCATGTTGATCCATGTATTCGAACAGTTCCGTTTCATATCTTTGCAGCTTGTTTGTTGCATACCTGTCAAGCCGGCTGGATAAAGCAGCTTTTATGATAAGGATCTGTTTAAAGACCTCCAGTGGTGCATATTGATGTTGTTTCAGTATTTCAGTGAGCCGCTCGCCCCGGTCCAGCTGTTTGCGGGTAGCGACATCCAGGTCCGAAGAAAACTGCATAAATGCGGCTAGTTCTCTGAATTGAGCAAGGTCAATTCTAAGTGATCCCGCCGTCTTTTTCATTGCCTTGATCTGGGCATCACCGCCAACCCTTGAAACCGATACACCCACGTTAATTGCAGGACGCAACCCTGAGTTAAAAAGGTTTGCTTCGAGGAATATCTGGCCATCGGTTATCGAAATGACATTTGTGGGAATATAGGCTGAAATATCGCCTTCCTGAGTTTCGACTATGGGGAGAGCGGTCAGGGAACCGGCCCCTTTTCCGTCACTCATTTTTGCGGCACGCTCCAGCAGGCGCGAATGCAGGTAGAAAATATCGCCGGGATAGGCTTCGCGTCCCGGAGACCTGCGCATTAGAAGCGATATCTCGCGGTAGGCTTGCGCATGTTTTGTAAGATCATCAAAAACAATAAGTGCATGTTGGCCGTTGTCACGGAAATATTCAGCCATGGCTGTTGCGGCATAGGGGGCCAGAAACTGTAATGCCGCCGGATCAGATGCCGTTGCCGCAATAATTGTTGTGTATTCCAGAGCTCCATGTTTGCGGAGGTTTTCGATAAGCTGAACTACAGATGAGCGTTTTTGGCCGATGGCAACATAAAAACAGTAAACGCGGTTTTCATCGTCAGCTTGTTTCTGGTTGATAATTGTATCAATTGCAATGGCGGTTTTTCCGGTCCGGCGGTCGCCGATGATCAGTTCCCTCTGTCCTTTGCCGATCGGGATCATTGCGTCAACTGCCTTTAGCCCTGTCTGAAGCGGTTCCTGCACATCCTGGCGGTCGGTTATACCGGGACCTTTGATTTCAACTTTATATTTAAGATCTGTCGTCAGCTCACCTTTGCCGTCAATGGGGTTTCCCAGCGGGTCAACCACCCGTCCAAGCAGTGACTCGCCTACGGGAACTTCAGCCACCCGTCCTGTTCTGCGGACTGTGAACCCCTCTTTAACTTTGTCGCATCCGGCGAAAAGTATGATTCCGATACTCTCTTCCTCAAGATTCATAACCATGCCGGTAACAATTTTACCGCCGGGTATGTCTATTTCTACAAGCTCGCCGGAGAGTACATTATTTAGGCCGGAAGCCCTGGCAATGCCGTCGCCGGCCTGAATAACTCTGCCTACCTCCGACTCTTCGGGCGAACTCTCAAAACCGGCAATTTTCTTTTTCAGAAGATCAAGTATCTCTCCCGGCTTTATGTCATCTCTCATGGATTAAACCTTTTTCTTTTAAATTGATTTCAAAAGGCGCCGCATGCGTATCAATCGCCCTGCTGCCGAATTATCAATCAGGCGTCCCTCATACCAGACTTTGAATCCACCCAGAAGGTCCGGATTCACTGCGCACTCAAGTTTTATGATTTTATCTGTCTTTTTCCGCATCCGCTCACTGACAACTTCAAGCAGCCCTTCAGTGGGTTCATGGGCAGTTTCCAGAAGAACAGAGGCTATTCCTGATCTTTTATCACGGATATGCAGGAATGCAGACGGTATCAGTGGCATAACGGGCAGCCTGCCGTTACGAACAGCTGTATTTATCATGTTTTTAGTAAGTTCCGAAACATAGGGAAGAAAGGCGGTTTCAACAAATGTCGACTCCTGAGAACCTGCGTTATGCGCCTTCAGACAATATCGTTTTATCTCAGGAGAGTTGTTAATAAGATCTTCAATAAAGAGCATGTCCTTAACTGCGGTATCCAGTGAGTTTTTTTCAAAAGCCACTTCATATAGGGCTGTGGCATACCTTGCAGCTATGTTTTCCCGATTCATAACCGTTCAGCCAGCTCCCTGGTCCATTTCTGGTCCTCTTCCTTTACAAATGCCCGGCCAATGATTCTTTCAGAGGTGTCACAGACAAATTCGGCAAGCTCGGTTTTGAGCTGCCGAATGGCGATATGCTTTTCTTCTTCCGCTTTTGCCTGAGCCTGCTTCAGAATATCAGCTGCATCTAATTCAGCTTTTTCTTCCAGCTCCTTTTTGAGAAGATCCGTTTCCTTTCGCATCTGACGCAGGATTTCAGCACCCTTATTCTGCGCTTTTTTCAGGACGGCCGCCCTCTCGCCTTTTAAGTTTTCACGGGTTTTCCTGATTTGTTCCGCATCATCAACCGAATTGGATATCTTTTTCTCTCTGTCCCTGATGTTCTGGATGAGAGTAGGGAATACAAATTTATACATGATAATGAGCAGGATAAAAAAACTTATCCATGTCCATAGTATGAGCCCTGGTTCTATACGAAAAAGATCCATCTACCGCTTGCCTCCTAATGCCTGTCTATTATTTCTTGAAAATAGCCAAAATGGCTACAATTGCTCCAAAAAACGCAAGCCCCTCGATAAGTGCTGCCATAAGAATCATGTTGGTTCTTATATTTTTGGTCTCTTCCGGTTGACGGGCAATGGCATCCATTGCCTTACAGCCAATCATGCCGATTCCCATTGATCCGCCGACAATACTGATCGCAGCGCCGATAACAGCAATTGCGTTTGCCATATTTGCTTCCATTATAATCTCCTTTTTTATTTACTCCGAATGTGAACTGCTTACCATTGTAATAAAAATACAACTCAATAAAGTGAACACGAATGCCTGAATAAGTGCCACAAGAACTTCCAGTGAATAAGTGAATACGGCAAATGGCACCGATACACAAGTAGACAGGGGACCTATTACAAAAATCAATATTATAAAAGAAAGAATAGCTAGGTGCCCGGCAAACATATTGGCGAAAAGCCGGAGACTGAGTACCATTGATTTGACCAACGTGCCAGCGAGCTCAAGAAATGCGATAAATAAAGCAATGGGCACAGGAGTACCGGATGGGTACATGTTTGCAAAAAAGCCCTTCACGCCCAGGTCCTTTATTCCTATAACAAACATTAGTATCAGGATTATCAGCGCCAGTGCACCTGTAACATTGATATTTCCTGTTGCAGATTTAAAAATGGGTATCAGTCCCAGGCTGTTCAGTACCGCGATAAACACAAAGAGTGTCAGAAAGAAAGGCAGCCACTTTGCGCCTCTTTTTTCTCCCATAATTGGATAAACTATATCATCTCGTACAAAAAATACCAATGCTTCAAGAGCTACCGCCATTCCATGTACTTTCGTTGTTCGTTTTCTGAAGGAGCTCATGAAAAGGAGGGCTATGATCAATACCGAGATCCATATCATTAATAGATGCACTGTAATGCCGAAGGGAAGTGTAATGGCAGGGAGTCCGGGGATAAGGATCATTTCGTTGCTGTTCAGCACATGTTCGAAAAGAATTTTTGAGACATCCAGTTCTGAACTGTTCTCTGCATGCGTGGATACTGCATAAACAGGAAAAGTGTTAATGGAATAAAAAAATCCTATAATTATTTTGCTGAACATATAAATCTTTATTTGAGCAACCTTCATGTTTGTATGACAACAGGTCTGACAGCAAAAAGAAACCTGAATCCAAATTGTGCTGTTCAACCCATATCAAGGGACCTGCGGAGACTATCCGAATTCAAAAGCACTGCATTATACGTAAGAACGGTTGACGGTGCAATGCTTAATCTTGATGGTTAGAAGTATGTAAAATTTGGTTGAAACGCGGGTTTTATCCACAATTCAATAAGTTTACTACGAAAGGCGCGAAACACACGAAAAAAAGTCTTCATTCTTGGTTGTTCCTAGATTTTATGGAGAGCGGGGAGGATGGGGTGGAACTTAAGAGTTTTTTGAGGCAGAAAAATAGAGGGGTAAAAAAATGTAGGTGCGCAGTGTGTCTCTACTGTTGCTATACGCGCCCTCCCGCATTCGCGGGAGAGCACGCAATGAGCGTTACGGAGTCAAACGAGTTAAGAAGGCGTGCTTCCCCCGCGAATGCGGGAAGGCGCGCAAAACTTATTTTGGTTGCCGGTCTGTGCGTAGCACGCAGACATGCGGGTTCGCCTGTCTGCTTTAGAACCCCGCAGATGGGGGTCCGCAGAGCTGGCTAAAGCAAAGTTTGAGAACATTCGGAAAAAAACTGGTTGCATATGTAAGAGGTAAATGGTTAAATATATATATTACTAATCGGATTTTTCCCTAAGGAGGGCTTTTATGGCAATGCCACCTATGTACTGGTTGATTCTTGGAATTGTATTGTTGTTTGTGGAGATGGCAACGCCAGGGTTTATAGCTATGTTTTTTGGAATGGCTGCTCTGACGGTAGCTCTGGTCACATGGATTATTCCATTGGGACCGATTGTGTCATGGCTTTTGTTTGCGGTACTCTCGATTACCTACATCCTGCTGTTGAGAACATTATTGAAGAAAGTTTTCTTAGGAGATAAGGATGTTCCAGATCGCCTTGAGGACTCATTTATCGGTAAATACGCCGAGGTCTCGGCTGAGATTGCCCCAGGTAAACCGGGAAAGGTTGCTTTTTCCGGATGTGATTGGGAGGCTGAATCGGAGTCGCAGTTGGCTGTTGGCGAGCGTGTTAAAATTATTTCAAAAGACAATCTGACTCTGTGCGTACAGAGTGCGATATGATTGTTGTTAATTAACTGTTAAATAAAGGAGATTGGATATGGGTCAGTATGTTGCAATATTAGTAGTGGTTGTTGTCGCGATAGCTTTGATAAAAAGCGTTCGCATTGTTCCACAGAAACAGGCATTCATTGTACAGCGTCTGGGTAAGTATCATTGTACTCTTGAGGCAGGCCTGCATGTTCTGGTTCCTTTCATAGATCAGGTTGCCTACAAGCAATCGCTGAAGGAACAGGCTTTGGATGTTCCTCCGCAGCAGTGTATTACTAAAGATAATATCGCAGTTGAGGTTGATGGTATTATCTACCTGATGGTAATGGATGCCGCCAAGGCATCTTATGGAATTGGAAATTATGTTTTTGCCACCACACAGCTGGCTCAGACAACCATGCGTAGTGAGATGGGTAAACTAGAACTGGATCGTAGTTTTGAAGAGAGAACAACGCTTAACGGTGCCATTGTTGAAGCCGTTGATAAGGCATCTGATCCATGGGGCGTTAAGGTTACCCGTTATGAGATCAAAAACATCACACCACCGCCATCTATTCGCGATGCAATGGAAAAACAGATGCGTGCCGAACGTGAAAAACGTGCTTTGATTGCTGAGTCCGAGGGTGACCGCCAGGCTAAGATCAACCGCGCTGAAGGTGATAAACAGCAGGCCATTGAACGATCCGAGGGTGAGAAGATGAAACGCGTCAATGAAGCGGAAGGTCGCTCGAAGGAAATTTTCCTTGTGGCTAAAGCTCAGGCCGATGGTATTCGCGAGGTGGCGCATGCTATCAGCGAAGAGGGCGGTATGGGCGCATTGAATATGCAGCTGGCTCAGGATTACCTCCAGCAGTTCGGTAAACTGGCTAAAACCAATAATACGATGATTATCCCCTCTGACCTAGCTAATATTGGCGGAGTTTTAAAGGCGATTACATCCATTATTAAGTCGGATCAGGTTTCGATCAAAGAGTAGTCTTTATAAGAAACACGTAGTTTCCCGTTGCAGAATAAAGCCTTCGCCCCGTATGCGGGACGAAGGCTTTTACTTTTCAACGGTATAGCAGGTGCAGATGCCGAATGTGTGTGTTACAAGGGATCTGTTGCTGAAACCGGCATCTCCCAGCAGTGCCAGCATCTCCGCTCCCTGCGGTACATATTTAATAGATTCAGGAAGGTATCTGTACTCGCTTGTGCTGCCGGTCAGGACTCTGCCCAGCACCGGAATAACGTGATTAAGATAGAGATTGTAGAAGCACGAAAGTATCTTGTTCTGCGGGCGGGAGAGCTCAATGATAAGAAGAATGCCTCCTGGTTTCAGAACGCGGCGTATCTCCTGACAACCTGTATTTATATTTTCAAAGTTGCGTATACCAAATGCGATGGTTGCCAGATCAAAGGTGTCGTCTGCGAACGGCATTTTCAGACAGTCGCCTTGCACGAAGTGGATCTGTTGTGATGGCACTTTCCGCTTTGCTTTATTTTTTGCGATATCCAGCATTTTCTGCGAAAGGTCAATTCCGGTAACCTCAGCTCGCCGGAATTTTTTTGCTGCCATGATAGATAGATCGCCGGTGCCTGCGGCTACATCCAGAATTTGAACGGGAGTGATATCGCCCAAAGAGCGCAATGCTTTTCTTCGCCATGAGGTGTCAATTCCCATGGATAGCAGACGGTTCATGAAGTCGTAACGCTGAGCAATGCGATCAAATGCGGTTTCAATTTGTGCGCTTTTGCTTTCGTTATCGTTGTAGGGGGTTATCTTTTCCACGTTTTTTTTATAGTTTTTCATAGGCAGTTAATGTCACATGCCATCTCCAATAAAATCATCAAGATACTTTTTTAACCGCGCAGTTCCTATTCTGAACATGCGCCCCTCTTCGCTGAATATTAATTCAGTAAGTCTTGTCCACATATTATAAAGGTCTTTGCTTTGGCTGTTCAATTGCTTTACTTCATCTTTAAAGCGCCCCCGGTTGTGAATCAGCTCCCAGCAGCGGGCAAAACGCTGAATGCGCATCAGGGTTTTGAAGTCCATGCAATCAGATTGCAGTAACTCGTAAGGGGGCTCGGGGCTAAACTTGAGTTTGAATGTCTCCGCATTTTTTACCAGCTCGGTTCCCGGTAGTCCTTTGAGCAGGTTGACTTGCACCTCAGGGGGATGACAGGTTGTGATCAATTTATTGAAACCCGCGGCGAATGAGGCTTCATCTTCTCCCGGTAGACCGAATATCAGGTCGGCATGAACAATGGCACCGGTCTGGGCTGTAAGGAACTTTAAATTTTCGAGAGTCCTGGCTGCATTCGGAGCGCGACCGGCGGTTAAGGCGACCTTTGGATTGAGTGTTTGAATGCCGCATTCAAGGTGCAGTGCGCCGGGTGGAAACTTCGCCAGCATCTGCGCGGTTTCTTTTTGCAGGTGGTCTGTGTTTATCTCAAAGTGGAGATACATCTCCGGTTCGCAGCGTTCCAGAAAGAACCTCATGATTGCATTTGCGTGTGCAATTGCCGCCGTAAAGCTTCGATCAAGGAACTTGAATTTACGTAATCCTCTCTGCCACAGCTTGTCCAGTTCTGGAAGCAGCGTTGTCAGCGGCATCAGACGCAGCCCCGTGCCGGACGAAGTGCAGTAGCTGCAGTGGTATGGACAACCTCGGCTGGCCTCCACATAGATCACCCGGTGCTTTAAGTCGTCCTTGCTGTAAAGTAAGAAAGGGGGCTGTAGCGCATCAGTGTTCTCGGGTGGCGCCTCTATGATTTGCGGTAGCGCAGCTTGTGGTTCTTTGAGCATCTTGCGACAGCTTTCACGTAGAGCGGTTTCGCCCTCCCCAATTATGCAGAGGTCAAAGAGCTTTGCATTATTGTAATCTGCGGTCAGCTCCGGTCCGCCTGCAATGCGTTTGATATTAGGGGCTGTTACTTGAAGAATGCGTGCGGTCGTTTCAATTATGCGCACATTCCAGATGTATGTTGAGAAAACTGCGATTTTCGGGGCTAGCTCAATGATCTGTGATGCCAGCTGGATCGGTGTTATCGAGAGATCTGCTTCCAGTATAGAACACCCCTCTTCCAGATCATGCATGTTGGCTTTGAGGGTGCGTGCCGCATAGGAGCTGTGGCTATAGCGGGCATTAACAGCTGTGATGAGTATGGAACAAGTGGCAGGTGGCGGATGGTTGGCAATAACGGATGGAATTGAGGCGTTTATCATAGGCACACTTTTTACATTTTGAGATGGAAAAGTAATATCAGCACAGTAGATCCCGATTTTATCGGGATTGTCCGGTTGGAAACCGGACCTACTTTTACAGAATAATATCTGTACGCCCTTATTTTTAAAACACGCAGTGTTTTCTTCTAAAGCTGCGGCGTTTAAAACACAACCAGATATTTCGATAAAATGGGGTTGTATATCACAAGAGCTCAATTTGGTTGCGGATGAAAGCAACTTTAGATTGGTTTTATTGTGTTAAGCCGGATTGAGGTGCCGTTGTGCAGGTGGGTGATGGCCAGCGCCAGTGCGTCAGCGGCATCGTTCTGCGGGATCTCATCCAGGGCCAGAAGTCTTTTTACCATCTCCTGGATCTGTTCCTTCTTTGCTGCGCCGTAGCCAGCCACGGCCATTTTAACCTTGCGGGGCTCGTATTCAAAAACAGGCAACCCCTTTTTTGCGCATAGGGCAATCAGAGCTCCGCGTGCGTGCGCAAGCAGCATTGCTGTTTTTACGTTGCGGGCATAGAAGATTCCCTCCACCGCGACAACCTGAGGTTGATGCTCATTAATCACGCTATCCAACCCCTCCTGCAACTGAAGTAATGACTCCGATAATGGCTGGCCGGTTTTGGTTTTGATGACCCCGTAGTATACAGGGATCATCTTTGAGCCTTGGCTTTCCACTATGCCAACTCCGGTGGAACGCAGTGATGTGTCGATGCCCAGTATGCGTGTGTGGATCATAGGTTGAAAGGGTTAAAGGGGTTGAAAAGGTTAAAGGGGTTAAAGGGGTTGAAAGGGTTAAAGGGGTTAAAGGGGTTGAAAGGGTTAAAGGGGTTAAAGGGGTTGAAAGGGTTAAAGGGGTTAAAGGGGTTGAAAGGGTTAAAGGGGTTGAAAAGGTTAAAGGGGTTAAAGGGGTTGAAAGGGTTAAAGGGGTTGAAAAGGTTAAAGGGGTTGAAAGGGTTAAAGGGGTTGAAAAGGTTAAAGGGGTTAAAGGGGTTGAAAAGGTTAAAGGGGTTAAAGGGGTTGAAAGGGTTAACTCGATTACGTGTGTTTTTCTTAGTGAAAATAACGGGGTCAATTGCAATGCAATTGACCCCGACAGCTAAAGTGGCATTCAGTACAGCCTGTAACTCTCGGTCTTTCAGGGCAAAAAAACAATTTTAACACAGATAGACCTGTAGATCCCGATTTCATCGGGATTGTCCGGTTGGAAACCGGACCTACTTTTAAAAACAATACCTATACACCTTTTAGAACTCCCGAACTGAGAGCATTGCATCCTTATTCCGCGTTCTTTTCCTGGTCCATCTGCTGCATTGCTTCGCGACGGCTGAGCTTGATGCGGCCACGGTCATCAACCGCGATGCATTTGACCCACATCTTGTCACCAACTTTGCAAACTTCATCGACAGAACCGATTCTGCGGTCAGCAAGTTCACTGATGTGACAGAGTCCGTCTTTACCAGGCATAATTTCAACAAAGCAACCGAAATCCTTGATTCCTGTTACGGTGCCTTCATAGAGCTTACCCTCTTCAGCTTCAGCTGAAATGGATTCAATCTCGTGCTGAGCTGCTGCCAGAGATTGTCCGTCGTTAGCAAATACACTGACGGTTCCATCCTCTTCGATGTCAATCTGAGCTCCGGTTACCTCACAGATACGGCGGATGTTTGATCCGCCAGGACCAATTAACGCACCAATTTTGTCAACCGGGATCTTGATAGTTGTGATGCGAGGTGCGTGGTCAGCGAGCTCTGCGCGAGGCTCAGGCATGATTGTTTTCATGTACTCAAGAATCTGCAAGCGGCCCTCTTTAGCACGCTGAAGTGATGCTTCAACAACATCCCATGTCAGACCACGCAGTTTCAGGTCAACCTGAAAACCAGTGATGCCCTTGCATGTTCCGGCAACCTTGAAGTCCATGTCGCCGCAGTGGTCCTCAGAACCGAGGATGTCAGTGACGAGCAGCTTCTTGCTTTCATCTTCATTTGTGAAAAGACCAACCGATACGCCTGCAACCGGTGCTGTGATTGGGATACCTGCATCCATCATAGCCAGTGCGCCTACGCAGATTGAGGCCATTGAAGATGATCCATTAGATCCCATGATATCGGATACAATGCGAACTGAGTAGGGGTAGTCCGCTGGGAGAACCTTAGCCAGAGAGCGCTCAGCCAGATTTCCGTGGCCAATCTCGCGACGGCCAGTACCACCCAGACGTCCAACTTCGCCAACGCAATACGGAGGGAAGTTGTAATGCAGGATGAAGTTCTTGCTGGTGGCGCCGCCTGTGACGGCATCAAGTGTCTGAGCATCTTTCTTGGTTCCCAGTGTGATGGTGCCAAGAGCTGAGGTTTCACCGCGGTTAAATACAGCTGAACCATGAGCGCGGGGAAGAATTCCCACCTGAGCATAGAGCTCACGGATAGTTTCGCTGTCGCGTCCGTCAATACGGTTGCCATCTACAAGGATGTTTTCACGAACCAGGTTGATTTCCATTTCATCAAAGAATGTGATGAAGTTATCTTCGGTAACCTCTTCAGGCCATTTTTCCATCGCCTTGGCCAGCAGATCCTCTTTGATCTCTTTAACAGCATCCTGGCGTTCAAGTTTATCTGCAATCAGGAGAACCTTCTTCAGGTCAGCTCCGCGTTGCTCATAAAGGAATGCCATCTTCTCTGGCTCGGATTTCTCTTCTACGATCTCTTTGTCAGGTTTGCCAAGGGCACGACGCAGTTCAATCTGAGCATCAACCAGCTTAATGCACTCCGCATGTCCGCACTTCATTGCAGCCAGAAAATCCTCTTCAGAGATCTCTTCAGCACTACCCTCCATCATAAGGAAGCGTTCACGCGTTCCTACATAAATCAGGTCAAGATCGCTCTCAAGGCGCTGCTCATTGGTTGGGTTGATGACAAACTCGCCCTCGACGCGGCCAACGCGTACACAGCCGATAGGGCCCATGAAGGGAACTTCGGAAACGTGTAGAGCGGCAGATGCTGTGTTTACTGCAATGATGTCGGTGTCGTTGATGCAATCGCAGGAGAGAACCATGCAGTTAACCTGAACATCGTTATGGTAACCGGCCGGGAAAAGGGGACGGATCGGACGGTCGATGTTACGGGAAGTCAGAATCTCTTTTTCAGAGGGACGTGCTTCACGCTTGAAGTATCCACCCGGAAAACGACCGGCGGCATAGAATTTTTCGCGATATTCAACCTGCATCGGGAAGAAATCAATTCCCTCACGCGGTTTATCAGTGTTGGTTACGGCGCAAAACACCATTGAGTCGCCTAAACGACACATTATAGCGCCAGCTGCCTGGCGTGCCAGGAGTCCGGTTTCAAACGTAAACTGTTGACCGCCAACTGTGGCGGATACAGATGTAGTATCTTTCATGTTTTTTCCTTTTTGACAGACAAGGACCGGAAAGCGATATGTGTCAGGAAGATTCTCAGAAAGATGGTCCATTCAGAGAATGGATTTTTTATAAATAAAACAAGGCCATGTAACACTGTGTTGACATGGCCGATATTTCATTTTTACTCTTAGCGACGCAGTTTGTGATCTATAAGAGCTTTCTTATAAAGATCATTATTTTTGCGTTTAAGATAATCAAGCAACTTACGCCTTGTATTGACCTTGCGGATCAAGCCGTAGCGAGAGCTGTGATCTTTTTTATTGAGTTTGAGATGCTCGGTGAGCATTAATATTTCGCTCGTAAGAACAGCAATCTGAACTTCGCTGGAACCAGTATCGCGCTCATGGCGCTCGAACTCATGCCTGATGGTTTTTTTATCAATCTGACTCATAATATGCTTAGCGGTCCTTGTTCCGCGGTTTTTATTCTGTTAACTTTCCGGCACCTAATATATATACATCCCCGCTGTCTGTAAAGCGAAATCGGACCGGAAGGTCAGATTGACCCGCAACGGGGAGTGTATCCTTAGACACGCCGCAGGAAATAAACAATATAGAGCATTTTGTGTAAGAAGTCAAGCGGCCGCCTTTTGATCAGCTGATTTTTTCTTGAAACATTCTGTTTTTCGCATAAATAGTGCTGAATCTTGAGCTATTTTAGTTTTTGAACCACGCAGGCCATGGAAATCCAGGAGATATTAACCACGAAAGGCACGAAAAACACCCAACCACTTTTGTGGATGGGTGTTTTTGTATATCAATTTTCAAGGAGAAACGATTAAGCGTTGAACTTGCCTGGCTCGATCAGATTGCCATACTGCTCTTTGGCAGCCTGGATTCTGGCGATAGCAGCATCCCAGTACTCAGTGATTTCTGCAGGTGTGTTTGCATCCATCTTTGCGTAGAAAGCCTTGGCTCTTTCGATCTTTTCAATCCATTTTGTGCAACGGAATGTGAAGAGGTAGGTGTAAGTCTCTTCAGTAAAATCCTCGCCCAGGTACTTAGTGAAGAGAACCTTCAGGTCCTGGTAACGAGGAATCTTGCCTGTCGGTGTGTCGTAGGCTTCGTATTCACCATGGACGCGTCCATCAGCCCAGTGCAGCCACACGCGTTTAGCCAGCTTGCTGGTAATGAAATCACCGTTATCATCACGCATGAAGTAGTTATTACTGAAAACTTTAGGTGTGTTGTCAACACCTTCACCGAACTTGATGTTGTTCATCGTATATTCGCCGAGAGGATAGGAGACGAAATCAAGGTTGGCCATGGGGCTCGGGGTACGGACACCCTCTGCTCCCAGAGTAGCACTGGTTGTTTCCGACTCCAGAGTGGCGGCTTTCAGAAGAATACCGTCCCTCCAGCTTGGTGACTCTTCCACAGGAACTGTGGTGTCGCTGTCACGTCCGCCATAGAGTATTCCCTGTACCTTGACTCCATCCTTGGCTTCAAACCCATCTTTGTCGATATTGGCCAGGTAATCCAGGCGCATTGTGTAGCGGGCGTTACCATGGGCGATTCCGACTTCATTACCGGCAGCGTCCTTGACACCTTTCTTCCACTCACCGAAATGGTTGCTGCCCTTTTCCTGTGGCTCTATGCCCATGCCAAGCCAGTAAGGTTTCTGGTCCGGCCCCTTAAGTATGTTGGAAAAGATAACCTCCTGATTTTTCATCAGGTTCTCGAAAATCAGAGGATCATCTTTGGAATTGACATCCTTGATAATGCCGAACATTCCGAATTCCACGTTGACGGCCTTGAATTCACCGTTGATATTGCGGAAGTAGGCAATGTCGTCACCAACAATCTGCTCACCGGGAATCATAGCGGTTGATGTTTTACCGCAAGCTGAAGGATAAGCTCCGCAGAAATAGGTTTTGCGGTTTTTCTCTTCATCAAGAGCAGCCATAACAAACATATGTTCGCAAAGCCAGCCGTTTTTGCCGCCTTCGTTGATGGCCAGGCGCATGGAGTGCTTCTTGAGTCCGATGGAGTTGCCTGCATACTGGTCGTTCATCGAATAAACAATATTGTTCTGGGTGTCCATGTAGATACGGCGCTTGTCCAGATTAACCGTGCAATTACGATCATCTATTTCGCCGGCAGAGTGAATAAAACGGAAGAAATGATTTTTCTCGGCTTCCTCCATTTTCAGAAAGTGCGTGTAGGCGGTACGGTAAAGGATAAGCTCTGAGTGAGCAACATACCAACTGTCTGTGAACTGAATGCATGGAATTGTGAACTGGCTTTCTGTCGGTCCTTCAGAGAAGAAAAGTACTGCCACGTCCTTGCCCTTCATGATGCCTTTGGAAATCTCCATGATTTCAGCATATCCCTTTTCGTATTCGACTGAATTCAGGGACTTCATGCGCTCAAGATTTTCCTTGTAGACCATGAACTTCGTATTCTTCTTATCGCGCGCCTGATCGCCGTAACCATCCCAGTGAATGGTCTGCTCCGACAATCCCATGGGCTGTTCTTCGCCTGTGCTAAGTGCCTTTTCGCGCACATACTTTGTATCTTCAGCACTGTCATCGCAGATAAAAATAGATGCTGGATTGCAGTGATCAGCGAAAATTCCAATAAATTCCATTACTTTAGGATTATTAAGCGCGGTAAGCTTCTGATAGCTCTCTTCGCTCATTTTACTTTTTAGTATGTTCTCAAAATTATTACTCATAATGATTTCTCTCAATTATTTATTAGACTTCGTGCGACCTCGTCATCCAAATTAAATGGTTAAATTTATATCTCCAGCGATATACGAATTTATTTTTAGCTAGCTAGCTCGCTAGCACGTCGCAATGATCAATTTTTTATCATTAAAAAGTCTTTACGTCAAGCCACAATAACCGTTGCGGGTGTGATTCAACTTAGTTGAACTTTCCCATATCAATGATTTACGGCACACTAACGAGGCTGAGTCGCAACCAAAATTATTACGGTTCCTCCACAGAATGTGTGGGTAAGATATCGCGTGGCGGATCGCGGGAGGTCGTGTGTTCTGGGAGTCTTTGGCGGTATTTCACGGTTGTGATGGTATAGGACTATCTCGTAACAAGATATTCTAGGCGTAGATTAAGAGAGATTTGTGTGTACGAGTAAGAGTAAGGGATTCGATGATGAGATCACTATTTAAACATGAAGACCAGAGGGTGTACCAGACGGCAATCGGATTTGTGGGGTGACAAAAATATGGGGGAGAGGATAGGTAAAAAATTTCGGGTAAAAAATGGATAAAAAACTGGTACCAGTTAAGAATCATTTTGCCCAGACCTACGATGCAATGACACAAAGCAACCACGCAACGAACCCCATTTTTCTACCCCTCTATTTTTCTACCTCAAAAAAATCCGTGAAGATCCTTATTATTCGGGTACTTTGTACTTGTTCCTGAGACCAGAGATCTGCGTTTTCAGATTTCCAACAAGCTTCTTCATCTCAGGAGATGAGTACACATTGTTAAGTTCGTCAGGATCTTTTTTCAGGTCATAGAGTTCCCATCCCATATCGCCGTATAGAAAATGGATGAGCTTATAGCGTTTAGTCCTGATTCCTTCGTGAGGACCGATCCCGTACCCCTTTTCATAGAATCTATAGTATATTGCATTTTTCCAATCATCAGGAGTGGATCCATGAGCAATTTCCTTGAAACTTTGTCCCTGTATATTATTGGGAATCGGGGCATGCGCGTAGTTCAGAAGGGTCGGTGCAAAATCCAGATTTGATACTATGGCATCTGAGGTACTGCCGGACTTTATTTTTTGCGGGTATCTGATCAGCAGGGGCATACGCAGAGCATGCTCATACATAAATCGTTTATCGTACAGGCCGTGATCGCCAAGGAAGAAACCCTGGTCGGATGTGTAAATAACGATCGTGTTCTCGCTCTTCCCCGATTGCTCAAGATAGTCCAGCACGCGGCCCACGTTGTCATCAACCGATGCAATACAGCGCAGATAGTTCTTTATATATTTCTGGTACACCCATTCCCTGGTTTCCTGCTCTGTCATTCCTTCAGGAATTTTTCCAAAGCGCTTAAAGTGAAGCTCCCACTGCTTTGGCCCCACATGGAGTCAGGTTTTCAGGAGTCTGTGCTCCTTTATCTGCGCCATGCGGGTTTTGTAATCATCATTTCAGCAGGTTTTTGTCGCCGGGCATTGACATGCCCATTTTTGCGCGGAGCCTGAGCATGTCGACAACATGTTCTTGGGCCAATGGCTTTTCTCCGCCCATCTGATTGACCAGACAGCATATTTCCGCCACTACGAGCTGGATGCAGCGTTGCTCTGCCTGAGCCACCTCGTCGCGGCGGATGTACTGAGAAAACCTCAAAAAACGTGCCATACAGGACCCTGGTTTAACCGGGATCTGTGCGAGGTGCACCTGATTGACACTGCCCAGGCCAGTGCTGGGGTTAAGGATGGTGGACCAGTGGTTTTACTCGGAAATCTCACGGTAAAGTCTTTCCACTTCCGACACAAAGTACATCGGAAGCGAGGCAACCTTAAAAAATGCTTACCTTCATGCCGTAGCCTAGCGCGCTATTGTTGCTCGTTTTCCCTTTTCATGCTTTGCATAATAGGGATATGAGCTTGGATCGTCACCCGGACGTATTCCACGCCAGCGGCGATAGTTCAGGCACCAGCAGGCCGGATGTCTGCGAATGACCTTTTCAAAAAGTTTTAGAATTTCCTGACTGCGGGTTATATCATCGACTGCCGATTCAGGATCAAAGCGTTTGATAAATTCGACTTTATAGCGACCGTCTTTTAAGGGACGCGACCAGGCCACCAGAATGGGGACTTTCAGCTTGCGTGAGAGAGTTGACGGCGAAATGGATACATCAACCGGAAGTCCGAAGAGGTCCAGCCAGGCCCCTCCCTGCGTTAGCGGTGTATGCTGGTCTACAAGGAGTCCCAGACTGGAACCATCTCTGATAGCAGAGATCATATGGCGTAAAGCTCCATCTGGAGCTACGATTTTCTGACCTATTGATGAACGAATTTTGCTGAGGCGCATTGTCATCGCTGATGTTCCGATATCTTTGGCAACGGCCATTATGGGAACCCCGTTAAGGATACATGCCTGCGAAAGCATCTCCCAGTTACCAATATGGGCGCTGATATTTATGGAAGGATTGGCATCCTTGATGGCTTTAGCGCTTGCTTGAACAATTACTGTCAGCCTTTCTAATCGCGAACGGCTGTTGCGTGAGGTCCAGATCAGATTAATCAGGACTGCTGCCATGTTGCGGAATGAGTGGTAGATAATGACTTTCTCGCGGTAGGGGGTGATTCGACCACCGTAGATGACTCGAAGATTTGCTTTAGCCACTGATTTGTTGCGGTTGCAGAATAGCATTCCGAACCTCGCAAAGAAACCAGCCAGACGCATACATCCTTTAAGTGTGATGCAGGGAATAATAAGAGTGGCCATGTATATTGCGGTCCACTCAAATGGTCGTCTTACTTTTCTTCTGAACTTTCTAAACGTTATCTTTGTCATAAGAAATTCAAAAGTATCATAATGAAAGCCGTCGGTGAAGTTTAAAGGTTAAACTTTACAGTTTTGTAATTTACGCAATCGGATGAAAGAGGTTGAAAAAGTTCTCAATCAGCTTCTTCCATTTGGGCCGTTTATTCCAGTTTAAATGTGTTATTTCGACCGAGTGATCAAATTCCTCCTGCATCGCTCTTTTCAGGGTTGATGCAAATTCATTGTCAAAGACAATCAGGTTGGTCTCATAGTTTAGGTAAAGGCTGCGCGGGTCAACATTTGCGCTGCCGATGATTGCCGCTTCATCGTCTATTATTACGGCCTTTGAGTGAATAAACGGTGGTTCTCTTTCAAAAATACGCACTCCTGAGAGTAGCAATATGTCATAAAGAGCGTGTGATGCCTGCTGTAGCGTAGGGTGGTTGTTGACAGAGGGTACCAGCACACGTACGTCCACTCCGCGCAGAGCCGCCATCCGCAGGGCTAGAATTAATGATTGAGAAGGAACGAAGTAGGGGGTTAATATAAGAAGCTGCTTTTGTGCTCTGGTTGTGGTCGCAAAGAGGGCATCCTGTGCGACGGCTTTTTCATCCTGTGTGGGGCCGCTGTTGCTAACTCTGATGGCGCATTCTCCAGCTCGCTGAGGTTCAGGAAAGAGTGCTGCTGAAAGAAGTTTTTCGGCCGGTTCTTCGACCATATAGAACCAGTCGCGCAGGAATGTATATTGCAGCTCCAGCACAATCGGCCCTTTTACTTTGAAGTGATAATCTCGTGAACCGTCTTTCTTCTTTTTTTTGAGGTAGACATTATGAAAGTTTATTCCGCCGGTATATGCAGTTACTCCGTCGATAATAAGAAGCTTGCGGTGGTTGCGGTTATTCAGCTGGAATTTACGCTTCAGTATATTAACCTGGGAAAATCCGATTATTTTCAGGTTGGCCACTTTACGGAAACTCCAAAAAAAGAGTCGCAGGCTTGTTGCGGCTGAACCAAACGCATCATACATGACTCGAATTGTGACGCCATTCTTTGCACGTTCAACCAGAATCTGCATCAGCTGCTTTCCGATTTCATCGTCTGCCAGGATATAGGTTGATAAATGAATATGGTGTTGAGCTCTTTTTATTGAATCAAACATTGCATTGATAGCATTGGTGGGATCATCCAGGAGCTCAAGCGAGTTGCCGCCGAGCAGAGGGTGATAACTACCGATATGGTCCACCATTTGATTTAGTAGCTGAAGGTTTTTCAAGCGGGGCTGCGTAAGATGCTCGTTTTTATCAGGGGTGCTTTTTTTAAGCGGATTGGCTGGTTCACGGAAATTAATCAGGATCTCATTGAAGCGGGAGTCGGAGTGCTGCTTTTCCCAACCTTTGTCGGGGGAGGTATTGATGCCGAAAAGTACATATGCAGAGACCCCGAAAACGGGAAAGATGGCGGCCAGAAATATCCACAGCAGCGATGTGCGCGAGTCTCTGGGCTTATTCAGAAGATGAGCACATAGAATTAGAACACTTAGAATATGGAAAAAAGTGCCCCATCCGAGTGTTGAAGGTAATATCTCTGTAAGTTCAGGGTTCATGAAAACAGTTCTGAGTCGTCCCATCAGTCTCCGCCCCGCAGGACGGGGCTACGCCCTGACAAGTAGGAAGCTTAGTTTGTTAGGCTGTAGGTTTTTAGGTTGTTAGGCTGTAGGCGATTAGTTGCTATAAAATCAACTTATTTGTGTTAATGTACATTTTTTATCTCTCACAGAGGCACAGAGATCACAGAGTAAAAGTCCTTGTTTAATATGTATTGTTCACTGTGGGCTCCGTGCCTCTGTGAGAATATCTAAACACCTAACAGCCTAAACTCCTAAACTTCTGCATCCCTCTTATCAGGGTGTAGCCCCGCTCTGCTGGTCGGAGAGTGATGGGATGCTTCAATCCAGTGAAAGGTCGCCAATTATCTTCCAGCATCTTTCATCACGTACAATAGAGAGCTTCCGTTCCGGCATTTTCTGGTCTAGCCCCGCTTGGATCATTTCAACTGCCCGCGATTCAATCCGATGCGTTTGTTCATCGGAGACCGGTTTCAAGGTCACAAAGTCCATTTCAATCGAGTAGCCCTTGCCATGGTCTGATCCAAAGCCGGCAGTGAAGTTGGCACTGACTCTGAACAGGCCGTCGTTGCCTGGATTTGCCGTTGTTCCATGCGCAGGCCGCGACGGATGCCGCGGGAGTAGTTCACCAAACTCCTCCTCAAGTCTGCAGTCAACATCTCGGATAAGTTTTAATAGGGGTTCTTCCCACTTTGCAAGTTTAGGATTTTTCATAGGCAAAAAAGGATAGTCCAAAAATATGGCGCAATCCTTGTCCGTAAGCAATGTTTAAGGTTTAAGTTGATTCCAGGATTTCAAGTGCTTTATTGTAAATTATATGTGGTTGTGCCATACGTCCTCGTCCGGTTGTACCGCAGGCCAGGTCTCCGCTGTCAGATTCAACAAATGAAACCCCGCGGGCGCATAGCACTTTCATGTTAGCCTGCGTTGCCGGGTTATCCAGCATTCCGGTGTTCATGGCCGGGGCAATCAGCATGGGTGCTTTTGTTGCGAGGGCCGTTGAGTTTAGCATATTATCGGAGAGCCCGAGGGCGGTTTTTGCAATTACATTGGCGGTGCAGGGGGCGATAATCAGTATATTAGCTCTTTCGGCCAGAGAAATATGTCCGGGAGTCCACTCCTGCGGGGAATCAAACATATCGATTGATACCGGGTTGCGGGAGAGGGTCTGGAACGTCAGCGGAGTAACAAACTCAGTCGCAGCCTCTGTCATAATAACATGGACATCTATATTTCCATGTTTAACAAACAGGCGTACAAGTTCGCAGGCTTTGTATGCTGCGATTGATCCTGTCACACCAAGCAAAACATTTTTCATGGTACTACGATCCTTCATTTTCACTTTTAGGCACAATTTTTTTAATCTGCCATTACATTTGTGGACATCCTTCTATTTAAAGAAGATCCGCCTTGTAATTAATGATGTCACAGATTTTTTTATAGGTGGTTCTAAGGTCATCATTGACCACCTGATACATGTATTCGCCTGCTCGCTGCATCTCTTCCTCCGCATTTTCAAGGCGCTTCTGGATGACATCCGAGGTGTCGGTGGCACGTCCTTCCAATCGGTTTTGTAACTCTTCCAGAGATGGAGGGGAGATGAATATATCGAGAAATCCGAGTTTCAAGGGGTCATCATCAGGCAGTTCTTTGATATAGTCGCGCACCTGTTCCGCACCGGCCACGTCAATATCCAGGAGCATGCTTTGATTATGCTTCAGTACATCATAGACAGGTTCTTTAAAGGTGCCATAGAAGTTGCCGTGCACCTCTGCGTATTCCAGGAAGCTGTTTTCCCTGATCATTCTTTCGAAGCTCTCTCTGGGGTGGAAGTGGTAGTCGATACCGTCCTCCTCATTAAGACGTGGTTCGCGGGTGGTGCATGATACCGAGTAACTCAGCTCAGGGAAGCTCTGCAAGAGCATATCACAAAGGGTCGTTTTGCCTGCACCGGATGGGGCTGAAAGTACAATAAAAAGGGGCTTCATAGGGTATCTCCTGAAAAAAAACTACACATTCACTAATTTCGCCTAATTTTAGACTTAAACATGCGTTGAGGCAATCAGAAACTTTGTGGACACAAAAAAGGGGGCGCATCTGCTGTTTGGTGTACATCAAATGCGTATCCGACCGCAATCCAATTGTCCTGTTTCGTCCACCGGGTACCGGCAGACATACTGAGTAGCACAGTAAATCCGCCGTTACACGGTGGATTCTTGCACCAAACAGCAGATGCGCCCCAAAAATGGAAAGTTATTTCAGGGCGGAAAAGGTGTCGAAGTAACACATACTTTTACACGTACTCGTACACGCGAATCTCCAAAAACTAGGGTGTGGATAGAGGGAAAACAGATTTGAGTGTACGAGTACGGAAAAAACCCAAAGAATTGGGGCGTTCTGTCCTGAAAGCCCTTTTCGAACAGGGTCTAGCCTGTCACGGCCGCCAGCATCGCCTGAGGCGGCCGGGTAGGGCGCATGGTTTTCAGATTGCAGTTGGCGTGAATGGTGTAGCCGCTGGCCAGCAGTTTGCCGTTGCATCTGACCTCACAGCATATCTTCAGGCGTACTCCTTTAAAAGATTCGCACCAGCCTGTTATTTCCAGCAGGTCATCATAGGTGGCCGGAGCGTGGTAGTCGACATGCGCCTCCTTGACCGGCAGGGTATAGCCAAGAGCCTCCAGCTCTTTGTAGGAGAATCCCATTTCGCGCAGCAGTTCATTACGTGAGCGTTCGAAGTAGGTCAGATAGTTGCCGTAGTAGACAACCTGCATCTGGTCGGTGTCGGCATAGGGTACTCGATATTTTATGGTAACTTTTTTCATGCACATTTTTTATCTCTCACAGAGGCACAGAGATCACAGAGTAATAGTCCTGATTTAATGTATTACTCTCTGTGGGCTCTGTGCCTCCAGAGAAATACTATTGACGTAGTAACAATCATCTGTATCCAATCAGTTTGGTTGCACTTTAGCACTTTAGAACTCTCGCATTTCAGAACTTTAGAACTTCTTCATCCTCAATCCTTGGTCAGCGCGTCGAGCTGTTTGTCGGTACCGAAAACCAGCAGCTTATCATCGGGCTGGATAATATCGTCCGGCTCTGGAATGAGAACTGTACGCGGTGCGGTGGGATCTTTTGACATGCGTCGAACGCAGAGGACCGTTATACCGAATTTATTACGTACCTGCGCCTCAGCCAGCGATTTGTTATGCATCGACTCCGGGACATCAATCTCCGCAATATTAAAACCATCGGAGATTTCAAAAAGGTCAACTGAACCACGGGAAAGGAGGGTGTGCGCCAGACGTTGTGCCCGGTCGCGGTTTGGGTAGATTACCACATCGGCACCAACACGGTAGAGAATCTTGCCGTGCATATCGGAGTTGGCCTTGGAAATCACATTTTTGACCTTGAGCTCTTTGCAGTTAACTGTGGCCATCACGCTGCCCTCAATATTGCTGCCGATCGCCACCACAATTACATCACAATCTTGAAAACCGGCATCTTCAAGGGTACGCATATTTGTGGCATCGCCCTCAACCGCTTTAGTTACGAACTGTGAGAACTCCTGAATCAACTCATGATTTTTGTCAATCATAAGGATTTCAGCACCCCTTTCGGCCAGGCTTTCAGCCAGCTCTGAACCAAAACGACCTGCTCCGATTATGCCAATTCTTTTCATAATTTTTTCTTTCTGTTGTTGATCTGATGATCACCCGACGACAATATCCTCTTCCGGGTAGTGTATTCTCTCAATCACACTGCGACTTCCGATCAGCAGCGCAACAGTCATGGGTCCGAGACGCCCGATAAACATGCACACCATTATAATATATTGTCCCGCATGTGACAATGATGTGGTGTAGTCGATTGAGAGACCGACGGTTGCGAAGGCGGAGAGAGTTTCAAAAAAGAGATTTGCGCTTGTACCCGGGGTGCCCGGATGTTCAAAATGCATAAGCAGTCCATAGGCAAATAGGATACCGAGCATTGAGAGTAGAAATATGGCCAGTGCCTCGCGTACAATTCTCTCCGGTATTGTGCGGTTAAATATGAGGGTGCGCTTACGCCCCTTGCAGATGGCGGTGATCGTCATGATCAGGACAAAGAGCGTGGATGTTTTTATGCCTCCAGCGGTTGAGCCGGGTGAGCCTCCGACAAACATCAGGAGCGATGTTGTGAAAGTCGTGGAGCCGTTAAGTTCTGTCATTGGCAGACAGTTGAATCCGGCTGTACGGGGGGTCACAGAGTGAAATATGGCGCAGACGATTTTGTTTGATAATTCAGGTATTGCACTGAGTGTATTGTTCCACTCCTGCACCAGAATCAAGATTGTGCCTGCTACAAGCAGAATTGCGGTTGCCAGCAGCACCACCTTGCTGTGTAGCGTCAATCGTCCGCGGGTTTTAAGGTTTCGGTCCCAGAATCGGATTCTGGTAATGTTATACAGAACCAGAAATCCAAGGCCTCCGGCGATTACCAGCATTGCAACAGTGGATAGGTAGAGGGGGTTGTTCTGAAAGCCAATCAGGCTGTTGCTGTGCAGTGAAAATCCGGCATTACAGAAGGCGCTGACCGAGTGGAATATGGCGTAGTAGAGCGGTTTCCCAATATTATATCCCATCTGGGCGGCGACATCCGGCGGCGGTGTAAGGTAGCAGCGCCAAAGAATGATAGCACCAACAGCTTCGATCAAAAGGGTGAATCCAACTGCAAGTCGCAGTAGCGAACGCAGGCAGTCAGCCTCACCTGTGCCATATGTGTTCATAAGAACAAATTCGTTTTGCAGGGAGAGGCGCTGACCTACAATTATCAGCAGGAAAGTACCAATGGTCATGATGCCAAGTCCTCCCAGTTGAATCAGCAACAGGACAACTATCTGGCCAAACATGGTCAGCTCGCTCCCGATGTCAATCACAGAGAGACCGGTTACACAGGTGGCGCTTGTTGATGTGAAGAGGGCCGGGAGCAGCCCCAGGCTGCCCTGGCCAACGCTGGCAAAAGGCAGCATTAACAGCAGTGCCCCTATGATGATGGCCGCAAAGAAAACACCGGCTATTATCCATTGTGGCGGTATTGTTTTACTTTTTATTTTCATTCTCCGCTTTTCTCCGCCAGCTCCTCAATTGCGGACCAGCGTTCAAAAAGATTTTCAAGTTCAGATTCTGCAATAGGCAGCCGTTTTGTGGTTGCCTCGGCCTTTTCCGGGGAACGGCCATAGATGGATGGGTCTGCCAGCAACTCCTGAAGCTGCGCAATTTCACTTTCAAGCAGCTCTATCTGACGGGGGAGCTCTTTTCGCGCCTGCTTATCTTTAAAACTCAGTCGGGTTTGAACTTTTTTTGCCGCTTTGTTTTTTTTGGCACTGCTTTTTGGTATAGGTACGGCTTTAACAGGGCGTTGCCGTAACCAGTCGGCATAGCCTCCTGGATATTGTTCAACTGAGCCATCTCCATTTAAAACGTAGGTGCTGGTGACAACATTATCTAAAAAGCTTCGGTCGTGGCTGACCAGCAGCAGAGTTCCCTTGTAGTTCATCAGTTGCTCTTCAAGCAACTCAAGAGTTTCCACATCCAGATCGTTGGTCGGTTCATCCATCACCAGCAGGTTGCCGGGATCTGTAAAAAGTTTTGCCAGCAACAGTCTGGCTTTCTCACCACCGGAGAGGGCTCCAACCTTTGTTTTGGCACGATCTGCAGAGAAAAGAAACTCCTCTAAATATCCATATACATGTTTTGGTGATCCATTGATAATAACTTCATCCCGATCATCCGCTATGTTCTCAATAATTGTCCGGTCCAGATCAAGCTGATCACGCAGCTGATCCAGAAAAGCCAGTTTAACCTTGGTTCCGTGAGTGATTATCCCCGATTGGGCGGCTAAACGTCCACAAAGCAGATTGATAAGTGTTGTTTTTCCGGTGCCGTTACTGCCTATGATACCGATTCGTTCACCACGGATTACTTTGGCCGAGAAATCTTTAATTACCGGTGCTTGATCGTCCCATGCGTAAGAGACATCTTCGACCTTGATTACCTGACTGCCTGAGTTGCCAGCTGTATTGATTGCCAGTTTGCTGACGCCTGACTGCATGCGGCGGGCACTGAATTCCAGACGCATATCCTTTAATGCAGCGACTCGGCCTTCATTGCGGGTGCGGCGGGCCTTGATGCCTTTACGTAGCCAGGCCTCCTCCTTGGCCAGTTTTTTTCCTTTTCGCTCCCATAACACCGCTTCATCGTTGAGCAGCTCCTGTTTGCGTTGCAGAAAAGTTGTGTAGTCGCAGTTCCATCCAGCAAGCAGACCTCGGTCCAGATCAAGGACTTTATTGGCGACTCCCTGCAGAAAAGAGCGGTCATGGGTCACAAAAAGGGTCGCAAAACGGCTGCGCTGCAGAAATTTTTCAAGCCATTCAATGGTTTCAATGTCAAGATGGTTGGTGGGTTCGTCCAGCAGCAGAAGATGGGGATCGCAGGAGAGGGCACGAGCCAGCAGTACTCGGCGACGCATGCCGCCTGAGAGCTGGTTAAACTCCTGACTTCCATCCAGACCAAGCTGCGTTATAAAGCGGTCGGCACCGGGGTGATGGTCGCTTTCGTCAAGGTAGGCGGTGCTTTCGCTCACAATATCAAAGACTGATCCCGGCATATCGGCCGGAACATCCTGTGAAAGCACGGCAATCCGGACTCCTGGCTCACTTATAAGCTCACCTGAATCCGGTTCAATTTCGCCGCTGATGATTTTAAGCAGGGTGGATTTGCCTTCGCCGTTGCGTCCGGTTATGCAGGCGCGTTCGCCCGACTCAATATTCAGGGTTATGCAGTCAAGAATCTGAGGACCGCCAAACTGAACACAGATGTTTTTAAGGGTAATTAATGCCATAGGCGCGTATTATAGCATTTGACGGGTTCTGATTCAACGCGCAGATACAGACCATTCGGTACTGTTCTCTCAACTTCTGTCACAAAAAACAAGAAACTTAGGCAGATATTTCCATAAGTTGTTAATGGTTAATGGTTAATGCTTGGTGAAAATGTCAATAAGAATGTTAAGTTTGACAGAAATATGGATGACAAAAAATATGGGGGAGAGGATAGGTAAAAAATTTAGGGGTAAAAAATTAAGAAGTTCTAAAGTTCCAACGCGGGCTCTGCCCGCAACCCAAAGAGTTCAGAGTTTAGAGGTAATTGCTTAGCGGTCTCTTTTTTGAACTACGAATGAACGCGAATGAACGCGAATGTGAATTTCAATACTGGGGTATGAGTACGCATGCATGCCTTTGCCAATACTACTCGTACACTCCATTCGTGTACATCCGTAGTTCCCTCTTTTTCTCATAATAACTGCTTAATGATTATTCTGCCTCAAAAAACCAGCTTCCCGCACTTAACCGCCACCTTAACCGCCCCCCTTACGCTGATGCCGACCAACTTACACGGTCGCTATGCGCCCAAACGATTTCGTGACAGAATTCACAATTAAACACAATTTTGACATATTTTTGACACATCAATCTGATTTAATGACCTTGTTCTATAAAAGTGGTACGGAGAGATAGATAATGAAAAATCTAGATGTATATGCAGAAAAGTGCTTTGATGATGATCTTCTCGCACCTCCTGCACCACCTGCGCTTCCCGACGAAACCGGTGTCCATAGCGGAAGTTTGAGGTTGGCTGTCCTGATGGCTTTGGGTTTGGCAGTTCTAGCCGATCAGCTGTTCTGGAGGCAACCCGCTGGCTGGACAACGGCGCTCTTTGGAATCGCTCTGGGCACAGCGTTGTTGCTGACAAAGAGCTCAGGCAACTTCTCAGATAAGATATTTCTGGTAAAGTGGCCTTTAATTGTTTTATGCATCTCGGTTCTCTCCGTCCTTTTTCATGGTTCATCCATCGGTCTTTTTCTGGGGATCTGTGCCTTGATGGCTATGGCGGTTTCGGCTCAATCAGAGCGGATGCTCTCCGCTCTCCAGTGGATTCAGGCCCTGTTGAAATTCTGGTTTCGTGCCGGGTTGTTGTTCATGGATGATCTCAATGATCTCATAAGCGGCCGCTCGTCGCGTAATCCGCTGTGGCAGAGCCGGATTAAATCCAGGATGATAGCGATTGGGTTGGCAATGATATTTCTGGGTCTGTTTGCTAGGGCAAATCCCATTTTAGAGGGGTGGTTCAGGCAACTTGGCAGATGGGTCTGCCAAGTTGATTTTGAGCTTGTTTCTGCCGGTCTTTTGCGCTCAGGGCGTTTCCTTGTTGTGATCATCTGTACTCTGGGATATTTGCGTTATCGTGTCGTTAGAAATCCGGGTGATGGAGTTATCAATGAGCCACCCACCCTCCCGGTCAGCTTTACCGATTTCTGCTTGATTGTTTTCAATTTGGTTTTTGCGCTTCAGAGTATTTTGGATATTGGATGTCTTTTTAGCGGGATGAGCCTGCCGGATGGAATGACCTACGCTGAATATGCCCACCGCGGTTTTTATCCGCTTTGGCTGGCCTCTATGCTGGCCGGAGGATTCATGCTCCTGGCTTGGTCGGATGATCCTGTAAAGTTTCCGCGGTCCCGTCGCAGGAATACCCTTCTGTTTCTCTGGATGGCGCAGAATGGGCTGCTGTTGTTATCGGCAATCTACCGGCTGAATCTTTACGTGTGTACCTATTCGCTTACCAGACTCCGTGTTGCGGCCTTTGCGGGAATGGTTCTGGTATTGTTCGGACTTGTGGGTATTGCAGTTCGTTCGGTTAGGCGTAAGTCCGTAATTTGGCTGCTCAATCTGAATGGCTGTGCCGTGCTGGTTGTTCTGCTTGTGCTCGCTCTATCAAATGTTTCTGCTCGTGTCGCCTGGTTTAATGTGCTCCATTCGCGTGAATGCTCAGGCAGCGGTACCCGGCTGGACGTTGGTTATCTGGATAAGCTGGGGGAGGATGCTCTGCCGGCCTTGCTCTATTTTGTCCGGAATCATCCTGACTCCTCCGGTGTATATATTGCCAGAAGATCAATAAAAAGAGGGGCCGAAAAGTTTAGGCTTGATTCAGGTAATTGGCGCAGCTGGACAATAAACAGATATAGAATTTTCGGCCTCGTTCAAGATTTGCCGCAAGTTGAACCGGTGCCGCAAAGAAGTCAGGTTTTTGATAGAGAACGTTATAAGTTCGGAGTTGCAAAGAAAAGAGGGAAACGATGAAAAACAGAGTAATGATCAGTATTATTATGCCTGCGCTGTTCGCAGCTGCAGTTATGCCAGTTTGGGCTCAGAATGCCCAGGAAAATTATGGTTCCGGGGGAATGTTGACGGGAACCGTGGCCGAAGAGGTGGTTGCTGGATCGGAGGGCACAATCACCAATGCCGCAAGGCACCTTCTGCTTCCATTGAAACAGACCGATATCTCCATTGAGATGATCCCCGGGGTGATCAGTGCCGACGTTCGTCAGCTCTTTTTCAATGACTCCGGGGAATATATTGAAGCAAACTATATCTTTCCACTGCCAGCTGATGCCACAATTTCAGAGATGGTTATCACAATTAATCAGGACCGTGTAATCCGCAGTGTTGTCAGAGAGCGACAGGAAGCTAAAAAAACATATGAGGCCGCGAAAAAGGCGGGTAAAAGAACAGCATTGCTGAATCGTAACAGCGGTAACATGTTGAATATGAAAATAGCCAATCTGGCACCTGGTGACTCTGCCGAGGTGCACATTGTCTATTTTCAGGCAACTTCTTATGATAACGGGGTTTACCATCTCATCGTTCCAACTGTGATAGCCCCGCAATATGTGCCCAATGGTTTTCTAGCAGAAAATAACTCTGCGTCGGCTTCCCGGATTGAGGCAGTTGCAGATAATTTAAATGCGCCGCGCCTGCCGCCGGGAGTGGCTTCAGATCACCATTTTTCCTTTAGCGCAACATTTGCCGGAATGGAGATCAGGAGGATCACATCGCCTTCGCATGCAATTGATGTGAGCTCAGCAACAGGTGCGACATCACTGACAACCATAACTCTGGTTGATGAACTAAGCTTCCCTGACCGGGATGTGTTGATTGATATAGCCGTTGAAGATCCGGAGAGCCTGGCTGCCAGTTTTCTGACCTCTGAGATTGACGGTTCCTTCTACACGGTCGCATCTGTGGTTCCCTCTTTTGAGGCTGCTCCGATACAGCAGATACAGAAACGCGAAATCATTTTTGTGATTGATACAAGCGGATCAATGAATGGAAGTTCAATAAAACAGGCCAAAAGGGGCGTAATCAGCGCCCTCAAGTATCTTAAATCTGAGGATCGCTTCAGTATTCTGGAGTTCAATAGCAAATTCAGCTCACTTATCGAATATGCCGCGGCCACTAAACTCAATCTAGGAAAGGCAGAAGCGCTAGTCAATAAACTGGCTTCAACTGGAGGTACTGAGTTTCTGCCTGTCATAAAACATATTCTGGCGCGGGTTCCTGCGGCAGATGAAAAACGCATGGTTGTATTTCTGACAGATGGCCAGTCCTGTCAGGAGGATGAAGTTCTCAGAGCAATCATGGCAGATACCACCGGAACAAAGTTTTTTCCCATCTGCATCGGATCAGCTCCAAACACCGCCCTTCTGAAAAAGATGGCTGAACGAGGCCGGGGATGTTTGACCCGCATATGCGACATGAATGAAATTGCCAGTGAGATTGAGAATTTATTTGCTAAACTTCAGAACCCGGTTATGGTCGATATTGATCTGCAGCTGGTTGATCAATGGGGAGCACCAGTTAAGGCTGAGATCTTTCCATCGGTTTTCCCGGATGTGTTTGCCGGACTGCCTGTCACATGCAATATATCTCATGAGCTAATCGAGGATATTTACCTTGAATTTACCGGTTATTACGGAGGTGAGACAAAAATGCTGCGGTATAAGCTTCCCTCTCAGACCATGGATTCGATTGCCGGTGCGCAGATTTTTGGACAATCTATGATAGCCGATTTAGATGCGCAGCTGCTAATCGCTGAAAATGAGAGTGAACGCAAATTGATCAAGGAGTCAGTTCTGCAGACCGCGCTGGATTTTCAGTTGGTATGCCGTTATACATCCAGAGTGGCCGTTGAAGAGCTGATAGAAAAAGATCCTGATGGAAAGCTGCGCTATGTGCCGGTGCCTCTGCACACTCCCGCAGGAGCGTTGGAATCCACGGCTACCAGCGATTGGCTGCACATGCTGGCCGGTCTGCTGCTGCTGAGTGCGGTCTTTGCGCTGATGCCGGCAGCCAGAGCCATGAAAAATCGTGGCATATCCGTTCCTGAGGTAGAAAGATGAATCGATTTATGAGATATCCGGTTAAGATAAGGTTTAAATTGCTTGTGCTGCTTGCCGTTATGCTGATTTGTGCTCTGGCTGGAGTTGCAATGCTGGGGCCGCCTCTATACCGGGTGGCGAAACGTCATCTGAGACTCAGGCATGCCCGTGCTCAATGGAAAGAGGTTTTAAGAGGAGAAAAACCTACGCCGGAATCACCGCTCTGCAATCTGGTTATACCGGCGGTAGATCTTGATCTTCCGGTGCTGGGAATATCCAGCAAGTCCAATTTAGCGCGGTTGCCGTGTGCCTCCGCTCTCTGTCTGGATTTCGAGAGAATGCCGGTCATTGTTGCCCACCGGGATCTGCACTTCAGGCTACTGCAGGATCTGAAAATCGGTGATCGGGTTTATCTGACCAGACGTAATGGAGAACAGGAGGTATATCGGGTGTTGCGACTGCATGTTGTCCTGCCTGATGTGGCCGCTAGTATGGCTGCCAACGTTCAGGAGGGAAGCTTGACTCTTATTACCTGTTATCCCTTCCGTTATGTGGGCCCGGCACCAGAACGCTTTGTGGTGGCCTGTGACCATTTCGGGGTCAGACCTTAGTTTAGTAGTTAGCATAATTTCAGTTTTTCTCTTGAAGCAATACAAGCCTACCCGCTATCTCATCAAGTTGACTCTTCAGCTCTTCACTATCTTCAATTACCTTCCGCAGTTTGCGGAGCTGACAACTGACAGCGACACCACTTTTAAAATTCAATTGTGTATCGGGAGGAATCTTTCAGTTGCATAAACTCTTCAGTGATCAAGTAAAGCAATTTGTTTACGCTGTCTTCTTTACGGGACGATCAAAACGCTTTTTGATCTCCTCACGGCTTTCTCGCCTGGGCTTTTTCTGATGGAGCGATATAAGAGCGTCAATCGCATCCGGTTTTATCGACACCTTTGGATTAAAGGATTTCGAAACAACATAGCTCTCAAGGCTGTTACGCAACTGACGAGCCGCATATCTGTTGTTCAGAGCAGATGACAAGTCCAACGAAGTTACCAGCAATTTGCCTTTACCGATTTTGGCTTCAAACAGCACACTTAAACAGCGGTTGCCGATAAACGAATCGATCATCCGTACGACATTTTCAGGACGCGGATCCATGCTGTCAAGATCCAGCACTCTGGAAGGGCGCAGCACATCCCACCACTGCCAGTTGCTGTAAAATTCTGTTGGAAACCTCGCTTTGCGGAATAAAAACGCGCAGAACCGCTTTGACCGGAGCAGACACGGAGTCAAACGGAACGACCACCTTGCCAGCACGAGTCAATCCGCCAGTAGGGATATCACGCCGCTTGAAGCTTCCCTCGGCAATTGAGCCGCCCTTCCCTGTAGATAACTGCCAGCACACTTCAGTGTTCTTGAGGTCAGTAGGACCGTAATGCGCCACATCAATGTTGGCGGTCAGAGAATCTTTATTGCTAAAGGTGCGTCTGGATAATCTTGCCAGCGGAACGGTCTGGCTGCAGAACTGGCGGAACTGTTCCGGTGTCACAATGCCCTTTGATTTACGCAGTGCCGTTACGATCCCGATCGTGGAGGTTCCCTGGGGCGGATGGTCGTGAAAACCAAGCAGTTGAACTCCGCCCAGTCCGGGCGTACGCAGGGTCGATTCGATCTCCTCTTTATATAACATATGACCAATACGGCAAAGGTTACTATGAAAAATGACTGAACTTTGAGAATGGTTTTTGATACAACAACGACATGAAAAAATATTCTTTTGCTGATGAGCCCAATTTATTGAAACGCGTCACTGTGCGACCAATGCTGGATT
>Ga0307990_1000129_pt1 | contig 72334 bp, 56 predicted proteins | sample EllFjometagen129_FD_203168 | JGI IMG/M metagenome (GOLD analysis project Ga0307990, IMG submission 203168) | Marine microbial communities from Ellis Fjord, Antarctic Ocean - #129 | ecosystem: Environmental > Aquatic > Marine > Unclassified | place: Southern Ocean | collected 2014-10-08
ATTTATTATTTGATATTCAATATTTGATATTTATTAAAATTATATTTTTGTACAACTTAAGCACTTACACCTAAAAATTTATTAGAATGAAACAGCCCTGCCCTTTGGGGGAGGTTAGGAGGGGTCTCTATTATTTAAAAACAAATTTATATAACAAAGATTTTCCAACCATATCTTCATCAGGTTTAAAATTAATTTTATTTAATTGTCCAATTACATATTTCTTAAATTTTGGATGCCCGTCTATCTGCTTGACATCAATATTACCCAACTCGTTTATTGAAATATCAACAATTACTTCTCCTTTAAGTTTGTTTTGTTTTGCAAAGTCAGGGAAATCAAGAAATCGGCTAATTTTATTTTTTATTTTTTTATTTTTATCACCAAAATCGTTATTACTAAAAGAAGTAGTTGAGGCAATAAAAGAAAAAAGCATTATCAGTGTTATAACTTTAATTTTTTTCATGATTGTAAATTTAAATTGTTAAAATTTTGATATTTGACTGTATGACGCATTTAGTAATATTATTGTTACAACAGAAATACAATGTTTTTATAATGTTCTTAATTGCAGCCAAATACGATGCTTTTATTTGAAAAAGAAAATTATAAAAAGTGATTTTGAATTTTATATTCTAAAAATTATACAGAAATAAATATCTTTGTGCCTCATTTATACCAATACGCTTTAGTGAAGAACATTAGAAATTTTTGTATAATTGCTCATATTGATCATGGGAAAAGTACACTTGCTGACAGGTTGTTGGAATACACCAATACAATATCAGGAAAAGATTTGCAAGAACAGGTGCTTGATAATATGGATATTGAACGTGAGCGTGGCATTACTATTAAAAGTCATGCAATACAAATGGAATATGATTTTGAAGGAGAAAAATATTTATTAAATCTTATTGATACTCCCGGACATGTTGATTTTTCGTATGAAGTTTCTCGTTCTATAGCTGCTTGCGAAGGAGCGCTGCTTATTATTGACTCTACACAAGGAATACAGGCTCAAACAATATCTAACCTTTATCTTGCTTTAGAAAATGACCTTGAGATAATACCGATAATGAACAAAATGGACCTTGATAATGCTATGCCCGACGAAGTTCAAGACCAGATAATTGATCTTATTGATTGTAAACCTGAAGAAATTATCCACGCAAGTGGAAAAACGGGCATGGGTGTTGAAGAAATTTTAAAAACAATTATTGAGGAAATCCCGGCTCCTAAAGGAGATTCCGAAAAGGAGCTTCAAGCCCTGATCTTCGATTCTGTTTTCAATTCATATAGAGGTATAGTTGCTTATTTTAGAATATTTAACGGACAAATTAAAAAAGGAGACCACGTAAAATTTTTTAATACAGGAAAAGAGTATCACGCCGAAGAAATAGGTGTGTTAAAATTAAATCAAGAATCGCGTAATTCTCTTAGTGTTGGAGATGTTGGATATATTATTTCGGGAATTAAAAATGCAACAGAAGTAAAAGTTGGAGATACAATTACTCGTGTTGAAGAACCATGCAAAAATGCTATAGAGGGTTTTGAAGATGTTAAGCCAATGGTATTTGCTGGCATATACCCTGTTGATGCTGATGATTATGAGGAATTGCGTTTTGCAATGGAAAAACTTCAATTAAATGATGCCTCATTAACTTTTGTAGCGGAATCATCTGTTGCTCTTGGCTTTGGTTTTAGGTGTGGATTTTTGGGTCTGCTTCATATGGAAATTGTTCAGGAACGATTAGACAGAGAATTTGATATGAATGTTATTACCACCGTGCCAAATGTTTCATATAAAGTATGTACAACAAAAAAAGAAATCATTGATGTGCATAATCCTTCGGGTTTGCCTACTCAAAATCATATCGACTATATTGAAGAACCCTATATTATTGCACAAATAATAACAAAATCAGGATATCTCGGTTCAATAATGAATCTGTGTATTGACAAAAGAGGCATAATGAAAAATCAGGTTTATTTAACAAGCGACAGAGTAGAAGTAACTTTTGAAATGCCTCTTGGCGAGATCGTTTTTGATTTCTACGACAAACTTAAAAGTATCTCTAAAGGATATGCTTCTTTCGATTATCATCAGTCATCTTATAAAATAGCAAAACTTGTTAGATTAGACATACTGTTAAACGGCGAAATGGTTGATGCCTTATCTACATTAATACATTTTGATAATGCTTATGATTTTGGCAGAAGAATGTGTGTTAAGTTAAAAGAGCTAATTCCTCGTCAGCAATTTGATATTGCAATTCAGGGAGCTATCGGTTCAAAAATTATTTCCAGAGAAACCGTAAAAGCTTTACGTAAAGATGTAACTGCAAAGTGTTATGGTGGTGATATTACCCGAAAAAGAAAGCTTTTGGAAAAACAAAAGAAAGGCAAAAAACGTATGCGCCAAGTAGGAAATGTTGAAGTTCCTCAAACTGCATTTTTGGCTGTTTTGAAATTGGATTAAAGAAATCCTGTTTTCAATACAGGAATACCCTAATTATAAGTTCCAATTATACACAAAACATTTATGCTAAAATTATTTGCATTATTTTTTTTATAAATAATCCCTACTATTTTTTTGTTTATAATTATTTTAATTCTAATAAAATGTGAAACTACGTATTAATCCTATTTAGCAATTAAACTTGCAATAACATTAATTTATTACTATTTTTGTAATAATGAAACATTTACTTTCCATAATAATATTACTAATTAGTTTCATTCATATTGATGCACAAACTATCAGGTTTAATAAAAGCTATTTGCCAGATAGCAGTTCTTATACTAATATTTTAAATTGTTTCTATGATAATAATGAGTATAAATTGATAGGCCTAAATTATCAATTATATCCTAAAGGGATTTCTGCGTTTTCGCTTGATAGTTCAGGTAATCTCCAAGAAAATAAGATATTTGGGAAAAATGGTTACAGTTATTATTTGGGATATAGTAATGGAATATGCAAAGATTACAATTTTTATTATTTAGGTGCATCTCAAATTAATTATAATGTATCTCCAGTGGAAATATATTCTGTGTTTTATAAATTTTCAGATAATTTTGACACATTGTTTACCAATAGATTATATACCGATACAATGACCTGTGAAATATTGAACAATACATTAATGGGAGGGTATTTATATTCTATTGGCGTAAAAGCCTATGGAGTAGATGATGCCGACCATTACGATGTAATATTATTAAAATCGGATACACTTGGGAATTTAATCTGGTTAAAAAACTATGGTAGCATAAGTATGGATATAGGTTATAAAATAACAAGTACTTATGATAATAACATTATAATAGCTACAATGCGATGTGGTTATTATACTCCCAATAATTTCTATTATAATAACGATTGTCAATGGTGGATACTAAAACTTGATACAGCCGGCAATGTGATATGGGATAAAAACTTTGGTCATCCTGATATAAGGGATAGTCGTCCATTTGGGCTGATAGAAACATCAGACTCATGTTATATTATTACCGGGAGCTTAGGTTTTGAAATGAATGGTAGTTCAGAAATGCTCAGAGGGAGGATTTTAAAAATTGATAAATTTGGTAACATTGTTTGGGATAGGTTATATGGACATAAAACACCTGAAACTTACACATCAATAATAAAAGAAAAATCAAATAATGATTTATTAGTAATACATAATGAAGGTTGGTATTCAATAGAAAATCAAATTATTTATAACCCACTAATTGAATGTTTAACAGCAAAAGGAAAAATTAAATGGTTTAGAAAATATCATTTTTGGAACAATCCACATGCAGAAGGTAGTGTTTTTAACTCATTTGATTTCACAAATGATGGAGGTTATATTTTTGCAGGTTATGGTAAAGATTATGATAGCATTCCTGCCCAACGTAGTTGGGTAATAAAAACAGATAGCCTGGGTTTTGATGGTGTTACTGATTTTGTTTCTGATACAACATACAGAATGGAATATGTACGGGATACTTGTTACAGCGATACAGTAATTGTTTATGTGAGCATGTATGGCATAACTGCACCTTATACCATTACATACAGTAGTTTTGACACACATGATAGTTTGTTTTATTCTCCAATGTATGACTCTTTTGTTGCCGACAGTCTAATAATTACTCCTTCTGAATTATCAGGAAATGATTCTGTAATTAATATTATTTGTCAAATTACAGATGGATTAGGCAGGATATTAACAGATACTATATCGGTTAATGTTGCTTGCCTTGTTAATGTAAATGAAGAAATAAGTGAGGAAAATTTTATTAAAATATATCCAAATCCTACAACAAACACACTGTTTGTTGAAATGACCCCTAAATCCCCTAAAGGGGACTTAAAAAACAAGAACTTACAAATTATTGATATTAACGGGAAAGTTGTTTTGTCAACGTCATTGCGAGGAGGCACGACGAAGCCTGCCTGTCCGGTAGGCAGGCAATCTGTTGATATTTCCGACTTGCCAAATGGTGTTTATTTTGTAAAAATTGGAGAGCAGGCAGAAAAGTTCGTAAAGGAATAATAATATCGAACTGAGGTATTAGGATATCGAACTGAGGTATTAGGATATTGAACTGAGGCGTTAGGATATTGAACTGAGGCATTAGGATATCGAATTGAGGCGTTAGGATATTGAACTGAGGCGTTAGGATATTGAACTGAGGCGTTAGGATATTGAACTGAGGCGTTAGGATATTGAACTGAGGCGTTAGGATATTGAACTGAGGCGTTAGGATATTGAACTGAGGCGTTAGGATATCGAACTGAGGCGTTAGGATATCGAACTGAGGCATTAGGATATCGAACTTCTGACTTGCCAAAAGGTGTTTATTTTGTAAAGATTGGAGAACAGACAAATAGTTTTGTGAAGGAATGATAAAACATTTTTTTACCCTAACCCTAAAGGGAAAAAATGTTACCAGCATTAAGTTGTATCAAAATGAAAGGAAAAATATTAATAGAGCAGAATATGTTTTATGGAGCTAACCCAGATATTTTCCAAAAAGCTACAGAATTACGCAAGAATGAAACTGAAACGGAATTATGAAAATATCGGAAACAAAATAAATTATTAGGATTTAAATTTCGCAGTTAACATCCAATAGATATTTTTATTGTTGATTTTTATTGCCATAAAGCAAAGTTAATAATTGAATTATATGGAGAAATTCATAATATTGAAAATTAGAAAGAATAGAGGTTAAGTTATCCTTAATTTATAGGATTTTCAACAATAGGAGGTAACTCCTTTATTGCTTTTTTCATTTTAAACAGTTCAAGTTCTTCAAACAATATTCCATTGGGAACAATAAATGTTGTTGGTATTCCATTTAAATTCCAAGCGTCATCTTGCCACCATCTGTCAGTATGCTCATCACTTTTCATCAATGTGTTATAGGTATATGCTTTATCTGTTACCCCTAAAACTCTTTTTAATGAACTAACGGAAATTCTGCTTAAATCAATTGAGCGAATTAATTCTTCTTTGCCATCAGATAAATTTATTTTATAAACATATACCAATATTGGTTTTTGTTTTCCTTCTTCTCCAAAGTTGTTTTTTATACTCTCATCTTTAAAACCACTATTATTATTTTTAATTTTTCTGACAATCAATGCATAATCAAGGTCTTCCTCTTTGGCTTTACTCATTAATCTTTGCTTAAGAGTATCCATTGTAACTGGTTTATTACTTGTTACTCTTATTATACCCGGACCAACATCTGGAAGCAAGCCGCCATCACTCAATACAAATCTTTTATGTCCATTAGATTTAGATTGTTTTAAACTAGGAGTTCTGTCTGATAAAAAACTTTTTAATACACCATTTTCAATTAATGCTAATTTTTCATCAGGAACAACACCTTCTGCATCAATATCACTTTTACCAATATATTTTGAGTTTTTTGAGTTTGTTTCAGAAATAACAGATAATTCTCTTGAAATAACTTTTTTATTCATCCTTAATTCAAGTTGATTTTCAGTATTCTTAATATATTGAACAGCATTTTTATCAATTATTGGTTTTCTTTTGGCAATAAGACCTGTTGCATTATTAAAAAATAATTGAGATATGATTTCAGCAACTGCTTGTCCTTCGAATAATACAGGGCCTGCATATGCATCATTATATCCTTTTAAAGATTTTAAATCAATTAATGAGTTCGCAAGTTCTTTTATATCATTTTTTACTTTTTCAACATCTGGAATATCATTTAAGTCATTAACATAATACAAAAGTTCATCAGAAAGCCTGTCTCCATCACCTGCTTGTGTTTTTGCATTTATTCTTAATGAAATAATTGTTAATGGAAATGTTGCTTCTGAGCCATCAGTATCAAGAAAATATACTTGAGAAGTGAAGATATTAAATAATACTTCCGATCCATGTATCTCTTTATATTCTAAAAAAACTTTAGATATTTCTTTTGAATATGTTTCCCATCTATTTTTATCTATTGCAAAATTATTGTTTTTTATTGATATTTTAACAGCTTTGGCTTCCGAAAAATCATACAAAGCTCTATCTTCTTCAGATAAATTTTGTTGTTTTAATAATGATGATTTTCTTTCATATCTTTCGGCTGCCTTTTTATATTTCCTATCAGTTTCATTCCAAAATCCAATTTTTAATACATCTTTAACATCTTCTAACGCTATATTTCTTAGAAACGTATAAGACCAGGCAGAATTAATATCTTCGTAATTCTCATTTGTTTGCTTATTGTCACCAACCAATGTTCTTACATATGGTTTTCTGTAATGCACTTCTTTACTGGAAATTAATGCACCTAACGAAGCAGAAATTTTTAAAGTTTTTGCATCACTAACAATATAACTAATGTAAAAAGGACTTTTTAAACCTTCTAATGATAAATCATTCTTGTTCCTTTCAATTTCCTCTTTCATTGCTTCCTGTATAACAGTATTCTGAGAAAAAATTGGAAAGCTAAAGCTTAGAATTACAATTAAACTTATAATTAATGTTTTCATATTTTTATTTTTTAATATTCTTATCATTATATTTAATTATGGCAATTATAAATTTTTATTATTCTTGTCTGGGCGAGTTAATATTGCAGGTTTATCTTGTGATTTAGATTTCTTTTGCATCTCAATTTTTTTAACAAATAATGATGGAGAAACACCTGTAACCGGAACTCTACCGGATTCTGCTCCACAAGTTCCTGTAAATATTTTAGACTTGTTACCCGCTGCTGCTATTTCAGAAAACATAGCTAAAGGAGTTCCAACCAAATCTACGCCTCTAACAAGTTCATCTGGACTGCCATCGGTGTAAATTTTATAAACCTCAGTAGGAGTAACATTAAATGAATTTGGAATAAATCTTCCTGTCATCGTGAAACCTCCAGTTACTTCAGTAAATAAATAACCATATTTAAGTCCTTGGGTTTTTAGCTCTTCTATTAACATTTTTCTTAATTCATCCTCAGTATAAGGTTTCTTTGTCTCAACAATTAGATTTGACTGTCTTGTAACAATTTGTTTTCCTTCTTCTGCTCTTCCATGACCATTGGAATTATAAAAATTTTCTATAGGACTTCTTGACATTAAAAAGCCTTTTAAAATACCATTATTAACAATTTCAACTTTTTTCCCACGCACTCCCTGGTCATCGAAAATATAAGAGCCATTCAGATTTTGTTTTTCATATTCTCTTATTGTAGGGTCAAAATAAACATTGAATTCTTCTGGTAATACAAGTTTTCCTACTTTCTTTTTGAATGTTTGTCCATCAGATTCTTTTTTTAGTCTTTGTCCTTCAACTCTATGTCCAAAAATTTCATGAAAAAATACACCCGATGCTTCAGCAGAAAGTATTGCCGGACCCTGATAAGGTTCAACAACAGGAGCATCTTTAAGCATGGTAAGTTTTTTTACTAATTTTTTTATATCTTTTATTATTTGTTCTTCAGATGGAAGATCTTTTGGATCATAAGCAAAATATGATTTACCTAATGGCATTATCATTCCATCATCAGCTTTAACTCTTCCGTTTACATATATTCTGGTAAAAGTCATGTTTTGAGCAATTTCAGCACCTTCTGTCGATACAAAATATTTTCTTTCAGCCTTGTAAGTCATTGAAGCGCTACATGAGATTATTGCAGGTTCATCAAGAAATGGAGCAGAAAATTTCTTAAGCCTTTCTTGCCATGTTTTAAAGTCAAAATTTAATTGTTCTTCTGTAAATTCTTTTTCAAAATATTTTTCAGGTTTTTCTTTTGAAAAATCATCAGATTGATCTTCTTTATCAACCTTTACTGCAATATTTGCTTTAACCTTATTATATTTATCCATAGCATTTTTATAGGCATTGTCAGTTTCTCTCCATAAAGCTTGCTGAATCGCATCCTTTTCAAATTCATAAGGGATTTTTATTTTACTACTTGAAGAAAAATATTCACCATAATCTCCTCTAATTTCATGTGTATTATCTAATTTATAATCCCCAACCCTTACATCAATAGTGAGATACCTGGTATTGTTTTCTTCTTTTTTACTTATAGCGCCAAATTCAGCAGTGATGTTGGCTTTATAAACATCTTTTACCCTGTAACTAATAAAATAAGGTGCATTTTCATGCTTCTTTAGTTCAGTCATATTTCTATTAAGTTCTTCAGAAAGAACATTGTTAAGTTTATCTTGTGTAAAAGCAATCTGAAAACTTAAAAAAATAATAGTACAAATAATTAAAATTTTTCTCATGATATTTTATTTTAATTTAACATTCAAAACTAACATTTATAATACTGATATCATAAATGTTTGGATTTTTTTTATTAATATTATATCAATCCATATATAAAAAGATGATTAAAAACAATCTATATCACATTTTAGATATTTGTAGGGGTATGTTATTTTACTTCTGTTTATTAAGCATTGATATTGTGCTTATTGAAAAATGCTTGATTTAAAATTGTATAATCCTAAAATTCAATTTTTAATACAATGTAGAAGTCATATATGTAAATTCTTTGCAGTTATTTATAATAATATTTATAATTTTATAAAATAATTTAAATTAAACTAAAATGAAAAAGCATTTAATTCAATTATTAATTTTCACCTGTATTATTAATCTAAATCTAATTGCAGGTCCGGGAGACACTACAATAGTTCAAACACTTACATTCGATAGTACCGGGCGTAGTTATATGTTCAACTTCCCTATCGACACAGGGCAGACTTACGAAAAAATACTAATGCAATATACCATGCGTTGCAAAGATGGATTGATTTCAACACAAGCTGCCCCAAATGACCATGGATGTGGCGAATGGGATTATAGTTGCAATACGTACATTACCGACTCAAGCTATACCGACTCATTAAAAGCTACAGCACCCAGCCATGTGATAACCGGATTTTCGGGTACTACTTTCGATTATACCACTCAGCCTACATTCACTTACTATTCGTACAATCAGCAAAATGTGGTTTACAATTCTACTACATCAGAAACTACTGCCACTGTTGGTACAGGTACATCGCTATTGTCAAATCCTTTTGGCACATCAAGCAAAGTTTCTAAATCACAATATCTGTTTACAAGCACTGAACTTACATCAGCAGGACTTACTGCCGGCGATATTACAAGCATTAAGCTAGATGTAAATACTGCTACCGATGAGGCCAAGTTTTTGCGAATAAGAATGAAAAATACTTTGGCAGATACTCTAACAGCTATCAGCCCCGACCTAACAGGATTTACCGAAGTTTATCTTCTTAATACCACTCTTGTGAATGGCGTAAATGATTTTCTGTTTTATAACAATTTTGCTTGGGATGGCATATCAAATGTATTGTTAGAAATAAGCTACACAAACGATGCCGGTGGAACAGACAATATTATTGTAGGACATGATGCAGGTGCAAAAATGGGATTGATTAGTGCAACAAACGATTATTGTCTAAATTTCTCCGGTAATAGTAGTGTAATGCTTGGTGCATCAAATTTCTCTGCTATCAGCGATGCAATCACAATTTCGTTGTGGTGCTATGGCAACCCCGATATAATGCCGGCAAACTCTTATGCATTTGAGGGCAAAGACAACCTAAACAGACGTCAGGTAAATGCACATTTGCCTTGGAGCAACTCCAGAGTATATTGGGATTGTGGCAACGATGGCTCTTACGACCGAATAGATAAACTTGCAGCAGATAGTACTTATGAAGGAAAATGGAATCATTGGACTTTTACCAAAAATACTTCTACAGGAAGAATGAAAATGTATATAAACGGAAATATCTGGTGGTCGGTTTTGGGCAAATCAAAACTTATAGACCTGCAAAATCTAAGCCTTGGTTCTTCAGAAAATTTTGGTGGATATTATTACGGCATGTTAGATAATTTTAGAGTTTGGAATATTGAATTGTCGCCTACAGAAATTGCAGAATATATGCATAAAGATGTTACACCGTCTCATCCCAGCTATGCAAATCTTGTAGCCAATTATAATCTTAACGAAGGAACCGGAACAAGTACATTTGATCAATCAACAGCTGGCGAAACAGGCTTGATAGAAGGAACTCCTGCTTGGAGAACCATTAGAGGACGAGACTTGTTTAAAAGCTTTGTAGAAACTACAGAGCGTCCCAATATAACATTTGTACAAGGAGTATATAATCAAACTACTACTATTATAAATATTATTGACTCAGTAGAAAACAGTCCTAATATTGTTTATAGTTATACAGTAGTAGGAACAGACCTTACTCCTGTCGATACAAATTCTTATTACCAATCGGGCTACTATTATGTTTATGATGATATAACAGATACTATTGTTGATTCTGTACTGTTTGTAACAGAAAGTACAATAAACATATCAATTCTTAACTATTACGCCAAGTATCCATCAAGATTTGAAATAATGTCTTTTGTAACACCCTACGGGCTTTACCTGGATTTAGGGATTGATGGCAAAACATGGCAGTTTGATGTATCAGATTTTAACCCAATACTTGAAGGCACAAAACAATTGTGGATGGGAAATGGAGGACAAAATCAAGAAGATATTGATATTAGATTTTTATTTATAGAAGGAACACCTCCAAGAGATGTAATGAATATTCAACAAATTTGGCGAGCAGGCAGTAGCAGATCATATACAAATATTATGGCCGATAATGTAACTGAACCTAGAAATATAATTATAGACCAGGCTGCATCGATGTATAAACTTAAAAGCTCTATTACAGGTCACGGACAAGAAGGCGAATTTATACCTCGAACACATTATCTAAATATAAACGGAGGAGCAAATGAAATGCAATGGTCTGTATGGAAAGAATGTGCCGATAATCCCATTTACCCTCAAGGTGGAACTTGGGTATATGACCGCGCTGGCTGGTGTCCGGGTGCAGCAACCGACATGAAAGAATTAGATTTCTCAGATATAGTAACACCTGGCGACACAATAGAAATAGATTATGGTGTTACAGCAGGTTCAGGAACCAGTAATTACCTTGTAAACAATCAACTTGTAACTTATGGTGCCGCTAATTTCACTATAGATGCAGCTATAGCAGAAATCATAAGTCCCTCAACAAGAATTGAATACGGCAGAATAAATCCAATTTGCGGAAGCCCTGTTATTGAGATCAGGAATACAGGTTCTAATGAGCTTACCGGTTTACATATTGATTACGGCTTGGAGGGCAGCTTAGATTATTCTTTTGACTGGACCGGTAATGTGGAATTTTTAGAAACCGAACAAATAATTTTACCTCCTGTTAATTGGGATTATTTTCAGGCAGACAGTAATCGTTTTCAGGTAACTATTAGTAATCCAAATGGCAGTAATGACGAATATGCCTATAATAATACAATGTTTACAAATTTTTTTGCTACTGATGTATATTATACAAATGGAGTTATTGTAGCGTTCCGAACAAATAATGCAGCTCATGAAAATCATTACGAGTTAACAGATGCTTATGGAAATTTGATTTATTCAAAAGGAGGTTTGGCAAATTCAATTACATATATTGATACAATAATATTAAATCCCGGCTGTTATGACCTGACACTATATGATAGTGATGATGATGGAATTTCCTGGTGGGCAAACAATGATGGTGCCGGCTGGCTGAAAATGAACAAACTGGAGGGCGGTACCGTAATGCAATTCGAAAAAGATTTTGGTAAACAAATAAGTCATAAGTTTTCAATTGCTGATAATTCAGCGATTTCTGAGCAAATAAAAAATGGCTTGGTTAATATTTACCCAAATCCAACAAATGATATTTTAAATGTCAATATTCAAATTCAAGGAAAAGACAATGTAAATATTAAATTATTTGATACTTATGGAAGATTAATATATTTCGAGGATGCCAATATTCTTGAATCCAAACATTTTAAGATTGATATTTCGGAATATTCTAAAGGTATTTATTATATTGTGGTAAATGGCTTAACCATAAATCAAACTGAAAAAATAGTAGTAAAATAGAAAAAACTTTTCTCAAGGTTGATATATTTTCCTATAATTACTGCTGCATCTTTACCGGGCTCTGCTACAGTGGAAGTAACCGCTGAGGATGGAATTACAATACAAACCTATGCAGTCAACTTTACGTTACACCAGTTGGTACTTATGTTCGTTTATCTGATCTTATGATTGATGGTTCAACTGTTTCAGGCTCCAGTTTTACCTGGTCAGCAATAGTTGAAGTTACTGCTGAAGATGCAATAATACCGATTAGTAATCAAAATTACCGATAAATTCACTTTGTTTTTTATCGATATTTGATTATCTATCGGCATTTACCATTGTAATTTCAAAACTTGTTTACGCGGCATTTTGAAATACAATTGGTATAACATTATTAATCTACACTATAGATTTTACAGTCAACATCTGTTAATACCATTATTGCAGATAAGGTGAATATTTATCCGAATCAATCAAATTTACGGAGTTCTGATTTTAATTATTTTGATTTTTATCCCTACCTTAAAACCTCGCTAAAACCCATGCTATTAGACGCTTATAGTTGGGCGGTATTTGTTTGTAAATAAAAATAAATAAATATTTCATTGGAATTTAAAATAACTACTATAATTTTGATTTATATAGTTGGGAATAAAACTTAAAATTTTAATATCAGATAAAATAATTAAATAGCTTATTAACTGAAAATTAAAAATTTAAAACGGATGAAAAAAACCGAGAATAATCCAAGTCGCAGTTATAAAGAGTGTTACGACCTTGTTAGGAATGTTGATAGAATAAGAAGTTCAGATATAATTGAAAAAATTTTTGATGATTTATCATATTATGATTGCCCAGACTTTTCAATGGTAGTCGCAAAAGGTAGTGTCAATAATATATCCTGTATGATATTAGGGCAGGAGAAAAAAAGACAAGGCAAAGAAAGTAAAGCAACAGGAATGGTAACTTCAGCAGGACACAGTTTTATTCTTGACATGTTAGATGTTGCTGAAAATGAAAACCTAGCAGTAGTTTCATTTATTGACACATTTGGAGGTAATACATCAATGGAGTCAGAATTAGGTGGTCAATCATTTTTAATCTCAGATTGTATTACAAGATTTTGTGAAATTAAGACACCAACATTATCATTTGTAATCGGTGAAGGTGGAAGTGGGGGTGCATTAGCAATACAAGTTGCAGATAAAAGTTTTATGCTTGAAAATGCTCTTTATTCAGTAATAGCGCCGGAAAGTTGTAGCAGAATAATTTTTCATAAAAGACTTGAAGGAGGAGAAGATATTGAAAGTACTATTAAGGATGCATTGGAAATGCTTAAACCTGGGGCAGAAAATGTCAAAGAAATTGGTATGATTGATGAAATTTTACCCGAACCAAAAGAAGGAGCTCATGTTGATTATGATTTCACAATCAATGAAATAAAAGAGGCAATAGATCGAAATTTAAGAAATTGGGTGAAAACAGATAAAAAAGGCAATAATTCAATTTCTGAAAATGTTTTAAAAAGATTATTGAAAAAGCGAAGAGAGAAAGTCCTTAATTATGGTGAATTTCATAGTAATTTAAACAAGCTTAAAAAAAGACGCACAAAAACAAATAATGGCCATGACGAAGTTAAAACAATTGATATTGAAAGAGAAAATTTTCATACAAGTGTATTAATTAAAGCTCATCTTGAAAAACAAGGCATTAATGAAACAGAACTTGTAAACTGTGAAAACGAATGGGATGTTAATCAAAATTTGTTCAGAGTTAAAGGTGGTTGCGGATTTATTCCTGTTAAAGATTATGTGGACAATTATTACGCTTGCCCAAAATGTGGAAAAGGAGAATATTTAAGCGCAGAAGAACAAATTGAAAAAATTTGTGATGAAAGTACTTTTTTGGAAATAGAAGGCAGTTTAACTACAAGAAAGCTAATAGGAAATGAAAGATTTTTCCATGGAAAATATAAAGCTTTATTGGAAAAAATGGAAACCAAATGCTTTTCAAAAGAAGGATTGGTTACAGGAACTGCTAAAATTAACGGTAAAGATGTTGTTGTTGCTATATCTGACCTTAAATTTATTGGCGGTTCTTTTGGCTCTGCATTTGGTGAAAAATTCAAACGTGCTGTTGATTTTGCTGTAAAAAATGATTATCCCTTTATATCGATATGTTCTTCAGGTGGAGCAAGAATGAACGAGGGAACTATGGCATTAGCACAAATGGCAAAAATGAATATGTCAATTTTGGATTTAAAAAATGCAGGTGTTTTATATCTTTCGGTTATTGCAACTCCAACAACAGGTGGTGCTTATGCCAGTTATGTTACGCAGGGAGATATTATTATAGGAGAAAAAGGTTCATTAATTGAATTTGCCGGACCAAGAGTTGTAACCGGAGCAGGTTTTGAAGTAGATAAAGAAATTGTTTGTACTGATAGTTTGTATGAAACCGGAAAAATTCAACATCTTGTAATGCGTAAAGAGCTTAAAGAAACATTATTTTATTATGTTAAATTCTACTATGATATTAAATTTCCCAAAATAAGAGAACATAGAGGCAGAATAAAAGATTTTAGATTTTATTCATCCATATGTAACTAATCAGTGTGTGTTTTATATTGACTTTAAGTTTTTTATGTTGTTTTTATTTCACGCAAAGACCACAAAGAAATTACGCGAAGCACGCTAAGTTCCTGATTTTGTATTTTTTGCGTTCTTTGCGATTTGCTTGGCGTATTTTGCGTGAAACTATATTAGTTACACATATTGAATGAATTATAGTTTATATTTGATACTGATTAGTTACAAAAAATTTACTCATATAACTTAAAAAAACTTATTCATCGTTTCTTGGCGATGAAATAGTTATATCGTGTAGAACTATTGTCTGATTTAAAACATTAAATCCTAAAAATCCCGGATTTTTGTTCATTTTTTTACCTTTATATTCAAAAAATATGTCAGATGAATTAAATAAAGAAATTTTATCTTTATTCACAGATAAATACATGGTAAATGCCTTTTTAAAGAAACTTAATGGAATATTTTCTTTTTTTAAGATTTTAGAACTATCTGTGTCTTTTTCAATTAATTCAATAGTTTTATCATCTTTTGAAATAGAAACAACATAAGCTTTGCCATTGTTTTCTCTGAAAAATATTTCAAACAAATCTTTATCCTCATTGTCGCCAAAAGAAATGTTTAATCTAATTATGAAATTATCAAATTTATATTTTGAAAATCTAAGAGCTCTTAATTTATTGTCGGTTTTAGATTGAAAACAGCCAAAATCAGAAAAAATCCAACCATCAGAGCAAGAACTTTCAAAAGAATTTAGTGCCCACCACTTTGAATCAAAATTGAAATAATCAGAAAACCAAAATGACAACAAACTGTTATCTAATTTAGTGTCAATATCACTACTTGTAATTTTATGAATACTAACATCGTCAAAAGCAGCTTTGCTTTGAACAGAATAAAATCCAATTTTACCATTTTTAGAATATTCTGCATTTGCAGATAATATACACTTTGAGTTAAAAAAACAGAATATTTGGTTTTTTATACAATAAACCGAGAGCTCATTCCAGTTGTTTTTTATATCAGCATCCAAAGTTTGCTCTTTAATAATAAACCACCCAAAAGGATGTTTACTGTGATAAGCCAACTGCGCTTTCTTTGTTTCTTTATGTATCCTAAATAAATAAAAGCCTTTTGATGACTCTCTGAAAATAATACCTGCCCTGCTGTCATCATGGTTATCAATTATTTTCACTTTCGACCTAATTAAATAATCTGACCAATTTTCATTACCCATATATATGGCATGTAGTACACTATTGCTTTCATACTGATTTAAAATGCCATCTTCGATAAACCATGTTCGTTTTTCGACACCACCTGTATTTTGTTCCCAATTATTTAATTTTTCCGAATCATTAAATGATTCATAGAAAAGAGTATCAGAAAGCACAAAATCACTTTCCTTAAATTTCAAATCAGCAATATCAGCCTTAATTGTCTTAATGTCAATAATATCAATTTTTTCCAAATTTCCATTTATTGTATCGTTATTTGTCAAACAAATATTTTCAATATAATTTTCATAGCCTTCTTTACTAATAATAATTGTATGTAATCCAGGCGACATCTTATAATTTTTAACAGGAGTTTTCCCAATATGTAAAGAATCTATAAATACGTCTGATCCCTGAACAGAACTTTCAAAACACAATTGTATTGATTGTGATATTTTTAATGTATCCGATTTTTCAATAAGGTTTCTTAAATAGTGAACAGGTACGGCAAAATTCATATTCGATTTTCCTGCCATATTAATTATTCCAATAACATCTCCATTTTTATCAATTAAAGGACCTCCACTATTGCCGGGGTTAATTGAAGCATTGATCTGAATACTTGTTCGCTCTCCGGTATCATCATGCCTTAAAGCAGTAATAATTCCATTGGAAACTGTAATCTCCGGTCCTCGCTGCAATACTGAAAATGTTTCTCCAAATGGATAACCGAATGCCCATATAGCTTGTGATTCTATCAAACTGTCATTATCTGATATTTTAAGGTGTAACACGGAAATTGTGTCGGTAATAGCAAGAATAGCAATATCATTTTCTTTATCAACTGCTGAAATTATGGCTTTATAAGTTTTATATTTTATTGAGCCACTATATTGATAAACCTTAATTTCTGTTATCGGTGCAGGAAAATACCAATTATAAACAGGAAGAACTGAACTAACAACATGGTAATTTGTAACAATATATCCATTACCGGAAATAAAAAATCCGGTACCGGTTGTTGTATAATCTTCTTGTGTTAACGGTATTTGGTGTTTTACTTTTAAATAAACGGTAGATTTTTTTATATTAGCAATTATTTCCGGCGAAACAACTTGAGACTCCAAAATGCCAACAAACAAAACCGATAGACTAAAAAGTAAAATTAATTTTGCAAACAATACTTTTGACATTGGGACATAATTTTAGTGTAATTTTATATAGAACTTTTATCAAAATTAACATAATTATTTTGTTATCACAATTTTCCTAATCTGATTTTTAGGGAAAGCAATTATACAAGCTAAAATAAAAAATGCCGAAAACTTTCGTAATCGGCATTAAAAAAAAATTATTATTATTTATTTTTTAATACTTGCAAGCAAAAACTCGCGGTTAAGTTTTGCAATATGATTAAGTGAAATTTCTTTTGGACATTCTACCTCGCATGCACCTGTATTTGTGCAATTTCCAAAACCTAATTCGTCCATTGTTTTAACCATATTTATAGCACGTTCTTTTGCTTCAACTTTTCCTTGTGGCAATGAAGCTAAATGAGAAACTTTTGCTCCTATAAACAACATGGCTGATGCATTTTTACAAGTGGCAACGCAAGCTCCACATCCAATACAAATACCGGCATCGTATGCACGGTCTGACATCTTTTTTGAAACAGGTATTGCATTAGCTTCAGAAGCCTGACCTGTATCAACCGAAATATATCCTCCTGACTGTATTAGCTTATCAAAAGTACTTCTATCAACAATTAGATCTTTAATTACAGGGAAAGCTTTTGAACGCCATGGTTCAACAGTAATTTTATCACCATCTTTAAATGCTTTCATCCCTAGCTGACAAGTTGTAATACCTGTTTCGGGACCGTGAGCCCTGCCGTTTATAAATAAACCGCACATACCACAAATACCTTCACGACAATCACTTTCAAATACAACAGGATATACAACAGGGTCTTTTTCTTCTGTTATTAATGTTGTGTTAAGATAATCCAACATTTCCAGAAACGACATTTCTTCTGAAACATTATCTAACTTATATGTTTCGAATTTTCCTTTTGCCGTACGATTTTTTTGTCGCCAGATTTTTAATGTAATATTCATAATCTATAAATTGATTTTATACAATTATTTATAACTTCGTTGAACAACTTTTACATTTTCAAATGTTAAATTTTCTTCATGTAATTTTGGTTCTTTACCATCTCCCTGATATTCCCAAACTGATACGTTCATATAATTTTCATCATCTCGTTGTGGCTCTCCTTCATCGGTTTGGTATTCATCCCTAAAGTGTGCTCCGCAAGATTCTTTTCGATTCAGGGCATCAATAATTATTAATTTGGCAATTTCAATAAAATCAGCTACCCTGCCGGCTTTTTCTAATTCTTGATTTAGCTCTGTTGTGTCGCCGGGAACTTTTACATCTTTCCAAAATTCCTGTTCTAATTCTTCAACAAGTTTTTGCGCTTTTATTAAGCTTTCTTCGTTACGAACCATACCACTATTATCCCACAATATTTTACCGATTCGTTTGTGGAACGAAGTAACGGTTTTGGTTCCATTTATAGATAAAAGCTTATTTAATTTTTCGCTTACTAATTTTTCAGCTTTATCAAACTCAGGAGTATCGGTTGAAATTATTGGAGTTCTAATATCGTCGGCAAGATAATCAGCAATAGTAACAGGTAGTATGAAATAACCATCTGCTGCACATTGCAATAATGAGCTTGCTCCCAATCGGTTTGCTCCATGATCGGAGAAGTTTGCTTCACCAATAGCATATAATCCGGGAACAGTTGTCATTAAGTTATAATCAACCCACAAACCTCCCATAGTATAATGTGCTGCAGGATAAATTTTTATTGGTTCATCAAAAGGACTTGTTCCTGCTATTTTATTATATAAATCGAATAAACTACCATATTTATCACCAATAACCTTTTCACCTTGTTTTTTAATTGCATCTCTAAAATCGAGATATACCGCAAGTCCTGTTTCTCCAATACCATAACCTGCATCGCATCTTTCTTTTGCTGCACGTGCAGCAACATCTCTTGGAACAAGATTACCAAATGCCGGATATCTGCGTTCTAAATAATAATCTCTTTCTTCTTCAGGAATATCATTGGCTTTACGTTTATCGCCTTTTTCTTTTGACACCCAAACTCTGCCGTCGTTTCGTAACGATTCCGACATCAATGTTAATTTCGATTGATAATCGTTAAGAACAGGAATACAGGTAGGATGAATTTGTGTCATACATTGATTTGCTAACATTGCACCCTTTTTAAAGGCTGCTAATGCTGCGGAACCATTAGAATTTATTGCGAGAGTTGAAAGATAATATACTGTACCAAAACCTCCGGTAGCGAGAACTACTGCATGAGCCGAATGTCGTTCTAATTCTCCGGTTTCAAGATTTCGTGTTATTATTCCCCGTGCTTTTCCATCAATAACAACCAGATCTAACATTTCGCGTCGGTTAAACATTTTTGCTTTACCCTTGTAAATTTGTCGACTAAGTGCCTGATATGCAGCCAAAGTACATTGTTGTCCTGTTTGTCCCTGAGCATAAAAAGTTCGTGAAACCTGAACACCGCCAAATGAACGATTTGCAAGAAGTCCGCCATATTCACGAGCAAAGGGAACACCCTGAGCCGTAAATTGATCAATTATTTTATTGCTTACTTCGGCAGCACGATATACATTTGCTTCGCGAGCACGGAAATCACCACCTTTTATCATATCATAAAAAAGGCGATAATCACTATCTGAATCATTTCTGTAATTTTTTGTTGCATTTATTCCACCTTGCGAAGCAATAGAGTGTGCTCTACGAGATGAATCCTGAAATGCAAAAACTTTTACATTGTATCCAAGTTCACAAAGTGTAGCTACTGCAGATGCCCCGGCAGCACCAGTTCCTACAACAATTATTTCAAGCTTTTTCTTATTGGCAGGATTTACCAATTTTATTGATGCCTGATGCTTTTGCCATTTATCCTTTAATGGACCTTCCGGAATTTTTGAATTTAATGCCATATTTTTAAATAAATTCTGTTATTAAAAAGTAAAGTGGAATAATTGAAAACCCTACTGCAATAAGTAAAGCATATAATGAGCCTATAACTTTCCAGCGTTTTTCCCAATATTCATTATTTAATCCAATAGTTTGAAGTGCTGATTGAAATGCGTGGTTTAAATGTAAACCCAAAGCGATTACACCTACAACATATATTGCAACAAAATACCAATATTTAACCGTAAACAACCCAACAACAAGATTATATTCGGTCATTTCGCCACTTTCAATAAGATCTGTAAACTTTATTTTATAAAAATAATTAACAAGATGTACTCCGAGAAATGATAGAACAGATAATCCTAAAAATAACATATTTCTTGATGACCAAGAACTTGCTTCTTTTTGATTTGACATGCTATATCTTACAGGTCTGGCTTTTAAATTTTGGAAATAAAGAATAACAGAGTATAAAATATGAATAATAAATCCTATTGCCAATATCGGTTCTATTATTCTCATTACTATGTTAGTTCCCATAAAATGACAGGCTGCATTATATATTTCAGCACCACAAAACAATGTTAAATTAATTGTAAGGTGCACCAGTAAAAACATAATTAAAAACAAGCCCGACAGACTCATTATTAATTTCTTACCGATAGACGAAGTCAAGAAACTACTCATAAGTTAAAAAATTTTATAATTATTAATTTTATGTTGATTTTAGACCTCACGAATTTAATGTTTGAAATGAGTATCTACAATGTTTATTAACATAAAGCAGATTATTTGGAATCGTTCCAAACAAATAGACATTCCCTAAATCTCTGAATAACAATAGTAAATTCGTTATTATTGTATATTTGCTCACTTTTTTAAAATATATATTATTTGGTTTTACGAAATCATATTATACCTTTGTGCAAAATATGACTAATAGTCATTTAATATAGCAATGTTTAAAATTATGGGTATTTCAGAAAGAAAAGAAAGAGAAAAAGAACGCAGAAAAAACGATATTATTGATGCTGCAGAAAATATATTCTTCGACAAAGGCTTTGATATAGCAACAATGGATGATATTGCAAATGAAGCAGAATTAAGTAAAGGGACATTGTATTTATATTTTAAAAACAAGGAAGAACTTCATTTTGCTATTATTGTTCGTGGAATTAAAATTTTATCAGAAATCTTTAATAAAAGTATTAGTCAAAATAAGCTTGCTAATGAAAACTTATTAGAAATTGGTAAAGCTTATGTGCAATTTTCTCAAAAACATAATAATTATTTCAAAGCAATAATGCAGTTTCATTCATCAAAAATTGATAAAATTAGTGATGAGCAAAAACAAATTATTTTTCAACCCGAATCGCCATTAATGTTTTTTATAAATATACTTGAAAAAGGGAAAGAAGATGGAACCATTAGAAGCGATATCCCTACAAACGAACTTGCAATATTGCTTTGGTCACAAACATCAGGAGCAATGGAATTTATTGTGTTAAGACAAGAAATGTTGAATATGTTTGATATCAATATTGAGGATATGATAATGAATAATTTTAAAATTTTACTTGACGGAGTCAACAAATAAAAAGCCCCTCCTAGCCTCCCCAAAGGGGAGAAAAAGCATTACTTCGTGCTTTTTGGCTTTTATTTATTATTCTGATTTTAAGTTGTAAATGATTATTAAATGATAGGGATTAGAAATATTATAATTACTTTTTTAACAATCTTATGTTTTTGTTCAAGTCTGTTGGCACAGGAAAACATTCTTGATACATATATAAAAGAAGGATTGGAAAATAATCAGTCCTTAAAGCAAAAACTATTTTCTTACGATAAAAGTCTTTTGGCACTTAAAGAAGCTCGCGGATTATTTTTGCCCGACATAAGCTTGAATGCAAGATATTCAATCGCAAACGGAGGAAGAGTAATTGAATTTCCTGTAGGAGATATGCTTAATCCTGTTTATTCTACACTAAATCAGATGACAACTCAAATGTATGCCTTAGGGCTCGCTGATGAAGTTTTCCCCGCAACAGAACTTGAAAATGAGGAAATAGAATTTTTAAGACCACATGAACAAGAAACGAAATTGCAGCTTATACAACCAATATTTAATCCACAGGTATTTTTCAACTATAAAATTAAAAAAGACTTGGTTGACATTAAAAAAACAGATGTGCAAACATATAAAAGAGAACTTGTTGCCGAAATTAAAAAAGCTTACTACAGTTATATTAAAACAGAACATTTTCTTAACTTAATTGATAAAACAACAGCACTTGCAAACGAAAATATTAGAGTTAATGAAAAACTTTTTGAAAACGACAAGGTAACCATTGATGCTGTTTATAGGTCAAAGTCTGAATTGAGCAAGCTGGAGCAACAAAAGGCGGAAATTGTTAAAAACAATAAATCGTCGAAGGCATATTTTAATTTTCTGCTAAACAAACCATTAAATTCAGACATTAACTTTGTTGATGATAACATTGTTGAATTTGAAAACGAACTGGAACAAGCTAAAACCAATGCACTAACAAACAGAGAAGAGTTTTCAAAACTTGAAATATATTCAAACATTAACGAAAAGAATATCAAACTAAACAAATTTAATGGCTTACCAACACTTACCGGTGCAGTTGATTATGGTTTTCAAGGAGAAGAATACAGCTTTACCGATGACGATGATTTTGTTTTGGCATCCATAGTTTTAAGATGGGAGCTGTTTAAGGGATTTCAGAACAAATATAAAATACAACAGGCTAAAATAGACAGCTACATTTTACAATCAAAAGATGAGGAGTTAAAAAATCAAATTCAATTGCAGGTAATTAACTCATACTACGATATTGAGGCAAGTCAAAAAACACTGGTATCGGCAAAAGATCAGGAATTAACAGCCGTAAAAGCATATAACATAATTGGAAAAAAATATAAAGAAGGGCAAATTTCCTTGCTCGAATATATTGATGCCAGAACAACAATGACTAATGCACAACAAAATGTAATAATTAGAAAATATGACCTAAAAATAAAATATGCCGAGTTTGAAAGAATAACGGCAATGTATCCACTAAATGAAGAATAATGATTATAAAAATAGCCACGAATGCGCTAATGTTTTATTCGCGAATTAGCGGCAAAAAATACAAGTATATGAAAACAAAAACTCTATTTATATCTTTTATTCTTCTACTCTTTATCTCTTCATGTAATGAGGATGTAAAGAATACCAATAATACAAAACCAATAAAAGTAAAAACAAGCAAAGTTGAAATTCAGAATATTAGCAAAGTCATACATACAAGCGGCAAGTTATCATCAAAATCGGAAATGAAACTGAGTTTTAAAACCGGAGGCATTATTAATAAAATTCTGGTTAATACGGGACAATCGGTACAAAAAGGACAAGTACTTGCACAACTTAACTTATCGGAAATACAAGCTTATGCAGATCAGGCAAAACTTGGATTAGAAAAAGCAGGACGTGATTTTAAAAGAGCCGAAAATCTTTACAAAGACAGTGTTGTTACTCTTGAGCAGTTTCAAAATGCTAAAACACAATTGGAAATAGCCGAAAGCAAATTGCAAATAGCAAACTTCAATTTAAGATATTCTACAATTACTGCGCCTGTAACCGGCAAGATATTAAATTGTTTATCGCAGGAAAATGAGGTGATCGGTGCAGGTTATCCTGTATTTTTACTTGGCTCAGATCAAAACAATTGGGTAGTTAAAGCAAATATTACAGATAAGGATATTGTAAACATACAGATTGGCGATACAGCAACAATAAAGTTTGATGCTTATCCATTAAAAGATTTTAAAGCACAAATAATTGAAATCAGTGGAGCTGCCGATCCATATACAGGAACCTATGAAGTAGAATTATACTTAGATAAAACGTACTTGTCTTTATCGTCGGGTTTTACAGCAAAGCTTGATATTTATTCATCAACAAGTGAAAAACTAATGCTTATACCTTACGAGTCTTTAGTTGATGCTGACGGCTCAACAGGATATGTGTATATCATTAAAGAAAAAAAACCTGTTAGGGTAAAAGTTGTAATTTCTCAAATAAAAGATGAATACGTTTACATTTTGCCAGAACTTGATAAGGATGCAGAAATTATAACAGAAGGCGTGAGTTATTTAAAAAAGAACAGCGTTATTGAAATTGAGAATTAAGAAAAAAAACCACGAATTCGCGAATAAATCATTAAATTATTAGTGACTTATAAATTAAAAATTCATTCGTGTATTAGTGGCTAAAGAATTATTTGAGAGTGTATTATTAATTGTAAAAGGAAGTTAATTAAAGAAATGAAGTTGCCAAAAATAGCCATAGAAAATCATCATTTTACAATTGTTGTTTTTCTAACATTGTTAATAGCGGGTGTTATTTCATTCTTTACTATGCCACGAATGGAAGACCCTCCCATTGATATTCCCGGAGCAAGCGTTATTGTTATTTATCCCGGAGCAAATCCTGTTGACCTAGAACAATTAATTGCCGATCCCATTGAAGAAGCATTAAACGAAATTGAAGATATTAAGAAAATTGAAACAGGAATTAAGAATGGTATTGTTTCAACAGCAATAGAGTTTTCGTTTGAAACTGACCCTAAAGAAAAATTTGATGAAGTAGTTAGGCAGGTAAACAATATAAGAGCCGATTTGCCAAAGGATATTTACAAACTGGATATTAGCAAGTGGTCGAGTGCGGATGTTGTAATTATGCACTTAGCATTGGTTTCCGAAACGGCAGAATATTCCGAAATAAGCAAAAAAGCAAAGATCTTAAAACAAAAAATTGAGAAAACAAAAGGAGTTAGAAAAGTTGAGATTCTTGCTTGTCCCGATAAGGAGCTTAGAATTTCGCTTGATATTGAAAAAATGGCACAAATGAATATATCAATTGATAATGTTTCAAACGCCATAAAGAGTAATAATGCCAATATTCCAGGAGGTTCTTTAAAAATATCAGACAAGCATTTTAATATAAAAACAAGCGGTTTATATCAGGATATTGAAGAAATTAAAAACACGGTAGTCAGTTCGTATATGGGAAGGATTATATACTTAAGAAACATTGCTGATATAAAATTTGACTACGAAGACCAAAACTATTACGCCCGCTTTAACAAACAACGTTCTGTTTTTATAACTGTTCAACAAAAAATGGATTTTAATATTTTTGATGTTGTTGAGAATATTAAAGAAGTTGTTGCCGAGTTTGACAAAACCCTAAGTAAAGACATATCGCTGCAATATGTTTTTGACCAATCGGCAAGTGTTAAGCACAGGGTTAATAATTTTTTGAAGAATCTTTTTCAGGGAATTTTTCTTGTAGGTCTGGTTATCTTTTTAGCATTGGGCTACAGGCAAACAATTATGGTAATTATAGCAATTCCTTTCTCAATTTTTCTTGGTTTGGCACTGGTCGATCTAGTTGGTTTTGGTTTTCAACAAATGACTATTGCCGGATTAATAATTGCCCTTGGAATAATGGTTGACAATTCAATTGCCATAGTTGAAAATATTGACCGCTTTTTAGAGATGGGATATTCCAAAAAGGAAGCAGCCATAAAAGGAACAGCACAATTAGGATGGCCATTAATTACTGCTACAGGAACAACTCTTTTAGCATTTATCCCAATTATAACAATGCCCGACAAAGCAGGACGATTTATACAAAGCATGCCTGTAACAGTATTTTTCACCCTTACAGCTTCTCTTTTTATAGCTTTAACCCTTACTCCTTTTCTATCAAAATATATTTTAAAAGATAAAAGCCTTGAAATTAAAAAGAAGAAAAAGCCAAAACTAATTACAAAGTTTATTGAAGGACCTTATCAAAAAATATTAAACTTTTCTTTAAAAAATAAAGCCTTGGTTATTATAACTGCGATAGTGTTGCTTGGGGGTGCAGGCTTGCTTTTTCAAAAGGTTGGAATTAGTTTTTTCCCAAAGGCTGAGAAACCAATTTTTCTGGTTCGTGTTTTTGCTCCCGAGGGAACAAATATCGATAAAACAACAAAAATTGTAAAATTGGTTGAACAAACTTTAGACAGTATCCCCGAAGTTAAAAATATTACAACCAATATAGGACACGGAAATCCGCGTATCTATTATAGTGTTTTCCCACATAGCTATGCAAGTAATTTGGGCTCTATAATGGTTGAGCTTAACGATTATAATTATCATGAATTTAATGCTACAATTGCTAAGCTAAGAAAAAAATTCGATGGCTTTGTAAATGTAAAAATTATAATCAAAGAATTTGAACAGGCACCACCCGTTGAAGCACCATTGGCTATTAAACTAACCGGCGATGATATTGAAAAGCTAAGGGCTATAAGCGATGATATTGAACAAATTGTAACAGATACAAAAGGCACATTAAACATCGACAACCGACTCACAAGTAAAAAGCTTGACCTGTTCTTTAATATAAATAAAGATAAAGCGGGAATGTATGGTGTTCCTATACATGAAATTGATAAAACTATCAGAACATGTATTAACGGAACATCGGTTTCTAAATATAGAAACAAAGAAGGCGAGGAATTTGATATTGTATTACGTTTACCGCTTAACAATAAGTTTAAAATTAGCGATTTCGATAAAATATACGTAGCATCGCTAAGCGGCAAGTTAGTTCCCTTAAAACAACTTGCCAATGTTGAATTAAAACCATCGCCAGGTTATATTACTCACTATAATCTTAACAGAAGTTCAACAATTACAGCTGATATAGAAAAAGATTTTGTTTTGGACAATATAATTAAACTCATTGATGAACAATTAAAAGAATACCCTTTTCCCGATGGATATAATTATAAATACACAGGAGAATTTGAAAGCAGACAAGAGACTTTTGGCGGAATGTATAAAGCCAGTTTGTTTGCTTTGATAGGTATTTTTGCCTTGCTTGTATTACAATTCAAATCTTTTACCCAACCACTTATTGTTTTTTCGGCAATACCTTTTGCATTAATCGGCTCTGTTGCTGCATTATATTTGTCGGGCTTTACATTTTCGTTTACAGCTTTTATTGGTCTTATAAGTTTGTTTGGTATTGTAGTAAACGATTCAATAATACTTGTTGATTATACCAATAAATTAAAACGGGCAGGTAAACCAAAGAACGAAGCAATTATTGAAGCAGGCAAAGTACGGTTTTTACCAATTATATTAACATCGGTTACAACTATTGGCGGACTACTACCACTAACTCTTAGCGGAGGAACACTATGGGCTCCGCTTGGCTGGACAATTATTGGCGGTTTGTTTGTTTCAACAGCACTAACACTAATTGTTGTTCCTGTTCTTTATTCATTGTTTGAGAAAAATACATCTTAGTTTCCCAAAAATGAATAAATTCGACATTCTATATTCAAAATTTTACATTCATTATTGCCTGTTCTTTCGTATTTACAATCCTAAAGCAGACAGAAATCGCAATACTTATTAATAATATTTTTTTATATTATTATTATTCATAATTTTAGCGTTGCAAAACCAAATTAACCACATTATGAAAAAAGCTATCTATTTGATAATTCTATTATCAATTACTAATTCTGTAATATTTTCACAAATAACATTTCAAAAAACTTATAATCTGGGAGGCATGATGGACTTATTTACAAATGTTCAACAAGCAACCGATGGAGGTTATATTATTACAGGAACAAGTCTAGGGGTTCCTCCAATTCTTTCTTCTGTTATTAAAGTTGATTCTGCCGGAGTAGTTCAATGGGCAAGACAATATGGTGATAATAACTTTTTAAATTTCGGCACATATTTTTTAAATGATGTAAAAGTCACATCAGATGGGGGTTATATTTTAACAGGTGAGTGTACTGCCGATCCTATGTTTGGCAGTCCTTACGATGACTTATTCCTTATTAAAATAAACGCAACCGGAGATGTTACATGGTCAAAAGGATATGGTGGAGGAGATAGTGAGAATGGAAATTATGTTATGCAAACCCAAGACGGAGGATATCTGGCAGTTGGAACATCTACAAGTTTTGGTGCAAAAGACTCTACAAATATTTATATGGTAAAAACTGATCTTAATGGAAATATGACATGGGACAGAGCAATACAAGTAAGCCCAGACGATGATGATGCAGCATATGCTGTTGAAGAGGCTTCTGATGGATATATAGTTGTTGGTAAAACAGAACAGGTTTTTGCGGGTGTAGATACAACATCAGATATAGTTATTTTAAAAACAGATGGTGCAGGGAATGTTCTTTGGCTAAATACTTATGGAAATGATTTTGAACATGAATCGGCAACTGCCATAGAATTAATTACTGATGGAAGTATTATTGTATCTGGCTCAACAACCGAATCTATAATAGGACTTGATGCATCAGACTCATATATTTTTGATATTAACGGTACAGGTGCTATAACCTGGTCGAGTGCTTATGATATAGGTTTTGCTGATGAACCACAAAGTGTTAAAAAAACAAGTGATGGAGGATATACTATAATCGGTTTTACTATTGCTCAATTATTTCCTCTTCAACTTAAAAGCTTTTTGATGAAATCGGCTAGTAGCGGAGCAATAGATTTTGCCATGCATTATGGTACAGGAATAAGTTTCAGCATTTTTACCGATGGCCAACAAACAAGCGATGATGGTTATGTTATTGGAACAATTGGTATGGGAACAGGATATGAATTTTATCTTATTAAAACAGATGAATTTGGATACAGCAACTGCAACGAAAATCCTTTTGCTGCCAATAAAAGAAATTTTGCTCCTCCTCCAATTGCTCCTGCTCATACAGATTTTAGTGGAGGTGCCGATCATAATATTCCGGGCGATTCTCCTACCATTGATCCTACAGTAACAACCTTATGTATAGATGTTCCTTGCGATACACCCATTGTTACAATTGCTCCTGTTAATCCAACAATTTGCGAAGGTCAATCAGTAAACCTAACAGCAAGTGGTGCTGATACTTATTCGTGGAATACCGGTGCAACAACAGCTACAATTAATGTTAGCCCAACGTCAACAACTACATATACAGTTACCGGCTTAACAGGAGGTATATGTCCCAGTTATCCAACACAGGTAACCGTTACTGTTAACCCTGCTCCAAATGTATCAATATCTGGAACAACAACAATATGCAATGGTCAGTCAACAACTATTACTGCCAGTGGTGGTAATACCTATGTATGGGATACAGGAAGTAATGTGGCAGCAACAACAGTAAGCCCTACAACAAATACAACATATTACGTAACAGTAACAAATACTGCAACAGGATGTACTGAAACTGCCTCACAACTTGTAACAGTTAATGCCCTGCCAAGTGTTAGTATAAGCGGAACAACAACAATATGTATTGGTCAATCAACAACTCTTACTGCCAGTGGTGGAAACACATATTCGTGGGATACCGGCGATAATACAGCAGCAACAACCGTTAGTCCAACGGTAAATACAACATACAATGTAACAGTAACAAATACTGTAACCGGATGTAGCGCAACAGGTTTACAGCTTGTAACTGTTAATGCCTTGCCAAGTGCAAGTATAAGCGGAACAACAACAATATGCGAGGGAAGCTCAACAACTCTTACTGCAAGTGGTGGAAATGCATATTTGTGGGATACAGGAAGTAATGTAGCAGCAACAACAGTAAGCCCAACAACAAACACAACATACTTTGTAACAGTAACAAATACTGCAACAGGATGTACTGCAATTGCTTCACAGCTTGTAAGTGTTAATCCTGCACCAATTGTATCAATATCGGGTACAACAACAATATGTGATGGTCAATCAACAAGTCTTACTGCCAGTGGTGGTGATACTTATGCCTGGGATACCGGAGATAATACAGCGGCAACAACAGTAAGCCCAACAACAAATACAACATATAACGTAACCGTTACAAATACTGCAACCGGATGTACAGAAACTGGCTCACAACTTGTAACAGTTAATGCTTTGCCAAGTGCAAGCATAAGCGGTACAACAACAATATGTGATGGACAATCAACAATTCTCACAGCAAGTGGTGGAGACACATATGCCTGGGATACAGGCGATAATACTGCGGCAACAACAGTTAGTCCAACGGTAAATACAACATATAATGTAACAGTAACAAATACTGCAACAGGATGTTCTGCAACAGGCTCACAACTTGTAACAGTTAATGCCTTGCCAAGTGTAAGTATAAGCGGTACAATAACAATATGTGAGGGAGAATCAACATTGCTTACAGCAAGTGGTGGAGATACATACTTGTGGGATACAGGCGATAATACAGATACAACTACTGTTAATCCATTATTAAGCACAACATATAATGTAACAGTAACAAGCACTGCAACAGGATGCACTGCAACTGCTTCACAATTAGTTAGTGTTAATCCTTTGCCAACTATCACCATAAGTGGCTTAGCTGCAATATGCGATGGAGCCTCAACAACTATCACGGCAAGTGGTGGTGATACTTATTTATGGAGTACAGGCGATGTTACCGACTCAACTACTGTAAATCCTGCAACAGACAGTACTTATTATGTAACAGTAACAAACACAGCTACAGGCTGTACTGCAATTGGCTCACAACTGGTAAGTGTAAGTTCTGCTCCAATAGTAAGTATTAGCGGAATAAGCACTATTTGTGATGGAGAATCAACAACGCTAACAGCAAGCGGAGGCGATATATACTTGTGGGATAACAGCGATACTACTGCTGCAACAATAATATCGCCTACAGGCAATACTACTTATTATGTTACAGTTACTGACGGAACTTCGGGATGTTTTACAATTGAATCGCAATTGGTAACAGTAAATGCATTGCCAAACATTTTATTTGCAGGCAATGACTCCATATGTATAGGAGAAGCTACTACAATCAATGTAACGGGAGGAGATACATATTTGTGGAATACCGGCCATACTCTCAATTTTATTATACTTAATCCACTTAGTGATACTGATTATTATGTAACAGTTACCGATACAAGCACAGGATGTTTTAATATTGATACATTAAGCATATATGTTCATCCTTTGCCTGTTGCGCAAGCTACAGGAACCGATACAATTTGTGAGGGAGTTTCCTTACAACTAACTGCAAGTGGTGGAACATCTTATTCATGGAATCCGGTTAACGGATTAGACAATCCCTTAATTGCAAATCCTGTGGCAACAGTCAATTCTACTACAGTATATACAGTTACAGTATTTAACGATTTTGGATGTTACGATACTGCAAGTGTAACAATAACTATAAATCCTGCCCCACAGTTTACATTGGTGGGAACAAATATTGATTGCAACGGAGTACCAAGCGGCACAGCAAGTATAAATATTATTAGCGGAATACCGCCCTTTGTTTACATCTGGAATAATTTAGATACAAGCAGTGTTATTACAAATCTTAACACAGGTAATTATAGTGTAACAGTTACCGATGCTATTGGCTGTACAGCTTTTGATACTATTTTAATAACTGAGCCATTGCCATTAGCCGATTTAGTAGTTGTTACTAATGTATCGTGTTTTGGATTAAGCGATGGAATGATAGAATTAATAATATCGGGAGGAAACCCGCCTTATAATTATTTGTGGAACGATTCATCAACAAGTTCTTATTTAAATAATCTGCCCGAAGGAACTTATAGTGTTACAATTACCGATAATAACGGATGTATTATAGCAATTCCTAAAATTGATGTTGACCAGCCTCCAATTATAGGGCTTCTTTTTTCAACACAAAACGTTTATTGTTATGGAGGCAACAATGCTTATGCACAGGCACTGGCAACAGGAGGAGCTCCTCCATACACATACATTTGGAGTGATGGGCAAACAGCATCAACAAACGTAGGTATTACAAGTGGATTGTATCTTGTTACAATTACCGATGCAAACGGCTGTAGCGAAACAGGACAGACAACAATAACAGAACCCTTAGAAATGATTTACACCGAAGAAATAAGCCCTGTAAGCTGTATTGGTAATTACGACGGGGAAATATCAATAGCAGTTTATGGAGGAACACAGCCTTATACATATATATGGACAAATCAGCAAAGCGATTCACTTATTACCGAGCTTTATGCAGGAGAATATATAGTAACAGTAACAGATTATAACGATTGTTACTTTGTTGAAACATTTGAACTTACCGAAACACAGATATCATGTCTTGAAATACCCACATTATTTACTCCAAATGGCGATGGTGCAAACGATTATTGGGAAATAAAAGGCATAGAGCTTTATCCTGATGTAATAATTGAAGTTTATAGCAGGTGGGGCGATATTGTATTTGAATCGGAAGGATATAACCAGCCGTGGGATGGCACATATAAAGGCAAAAAACTACCACTTAGCTCCTATGTTTTTATTATTACTCTTAATAACGATACAGAACCAATTCAGGGTATAGTAACAATTAAATATTAGCCCTATTTGTTCATACAAAAACCTTCAAGGTTTTGAAAACCTTGAAGGTTTGACGACAAGGCTAGACTCTAACAAGCCAATGATGAACCATTATAAGCCAATGATGGAGCCCAATGGACAAGTAATGGAAGCAAACAAGCCAATGATGGACCCAAACGGGAAAGTAATGGAAGCAAACGGGCTAATGATGGAGGCAAATGGGAAAGTAATGGAAGCAAACGGGCAAGTAATGTAAGCAAATGGGCAAGTGAAGGAGGCTATCAAGCCGATAAAGGAGCCTTACACCCAGCTAAACTGCCGTAGTGTCGTGCTAAAGGTGGCTAACACGGCAATAAAGACCCGTATTATAGCAATAAAGGTAGCTATCACGACAATAAAGTTCCGTTTTATAGCAATAAAGGTGACTAACACGGCAATAAAGTTCCGTTTTGTAGCAATAAAGGTGGCTAACACGGCAATAAAATAGGCTATTACTACTTAATTTGCTGTATATTAGGCTCTAAGTGTTTTGTGACAGAATGACAAACCTCCGGTCTTCACATTGAGCGGAGTCGAAATAAAGTCGAAATGGAGTCGAAGGGAAATCAAAATGTTATAGGATAATCAAAACAAGCTAATAACATCAATATCATTTTTTAGTCTCGCTAATTTTCTGTATCTTGCACAGCAAGTTGAAAAAAACTTTGTTTTCTAGGATTACTTTTTTTGCTTTTTGCCCTCTTATAGATGGAGGGAATATAAATTAAAGAAATAAACAATATATGAAAAAACAAGTCGATAATATTGATGCAACTCCTCCAAAGGAAATTTTTAGATCAATAATAGCAGATTATGATATATTATTAGGTATTTGTGAATTAATTGATAATGCAATAGATATTTGGACAAAAGGAGGAGCAAATAAGTCACTTAATATCAAAGTTTTGCTTGACGAGCAACAACAAAAAATTACTATTACTGATAATGCTGGTGGTATTAAAAAAGAAGATATTGTTCTATTTATTAGCCCTGGTAGAACAGGTAATACAGCAACTGAAGAATCAATTGGAATATTTGGTGTTGGTTCCAAAAGAGCTGTTGTTGCACTTGCTCAAAATATCCCTCGCTGGTGCGCGACTCCTGTCGCGTTCCATAATATAACTCCGCCGCAAATAAAAGTAGTTTCCAAACTACTAAAACACAAAAGCATTTTAAACAACGCAATAAATTTCATATCTTTAAAGCCTGATTATATCTTTAATATAAATGAACTTAATCGTGATATATTAAGGTGATAACTTTAGTAGAATTGTAGAATAATATTTGCAATTTTATTAATGAATAATATTATATTTGAAACAAATATAATATTAACACTTTGTTGAGTTAAATGCTTTAATTATAGAATGTCAATACCTGATACCATATATCTGTATCGAATAACACATATTAATAACCTAGATTTTATATTGGAGTCTAAAACTATTGCTTGTCCTAATAATAAAAATAGCAATCCGAATTTCATAGGAATTGGTGATTCATCATTAATTCAAAGTAGAAAATCAAAACAAATTCCAATTAATCCAAACGGGGATTTTTCAGATTATGTTTCTTTTTATTTTGGAAAAAGGTCCCCCATGCTATACAATATTCAAAATGGATTCTGTAATGTCACAAAACGTAATCCAGAAGATATCATTTATTTGATTACTAATTATGATACCGTAGTAAAAGCTAAGTCTAAATATGTTTTTACAGATGGTCATGGTTATCATCATTTATCTCAATTTTTTAACAAAATTGATGATTTAAAAGAAATAGATTGGAAAACGGTGAATCTACTTAGATGGAATGATACTGAAGATGACCCTGATAGAAAAAGGAAAAAGCAAGCTGAGTTTTTGATTCATAATGAAGTGCCCTTTTCAATGATTGAATTAATTGTAGTGTATGATGAAAATGTTAAAACTATAATTTCAACTAAACTTAAAAAACACAATATCAATTGCGAAGTAATTGTAAACTCAAAATTATATTACTAAAATGATAACATTTACAAAAGGAAATATTTTAAAAGCTGAGGTAGAAGCTTTAGTAAACACTGTTAATACAGTTGGCATTATGGGTAAAGGAATTGCTCTTGCTTTTAAAAAAGCATTTCCATTAAACTATACTTTATACAAAAAAGCATGTGACAATAAAGAGTTTACTATAGGAACTATGTTTATTACCAATACGGGTCAATTAACACCTAAATACATTATTAATTTTCCAACTAAAGTTCATTGGAAAAGTCGCTCCAAAATTGATTTTGTTGAGTTGGGAATGAAAGAATTAATCGCAACAATAAAATCTAATAAAATAAAATCAATTGCTATACCCCCTTTAGGATGTGGAAATGGAGGACTAGAATGGAATGTTGTTAAACCAATAATCTTAAAAGAACTTAAAAACATCGAAAGCAATATTGAAATAATTATATATGAACCTGGGTATAATAACCAAACTATTCCAGTTAAAAAAGAGATTAAATTAACTCCTTCAAGAGCCATGCTTCTTTATTCTTTAGAAAACTATAAAGTATTAGGCTATTCGATAAATTTATTAGTTGCCCAAAAAATAGCATATTTTCTTCAGCGATTAGGAGAACCATTAAATTTACAATACGAAAAAGGGCATTATGGTCCTTATTCTAATAAGTTACAACATCTACTAAAATATTTAAATGGATATTTTTTAAACTTTAAACATGAAGCTACAAAACCAAGCACAATAATTTCTATTAATCATTTTGACAAGGTAGTTGACTATTCTGAAAAAAATTTAGACACGAGCCAATTAGGTAGGTTAGCGAAGGTGCAAAAATTAATAGAAGGGTTTGAATCTCCATATGGATTAGAATTGCTTGCTACTGTTGATTATATTGCTCAAAGTGAAAATATTGTTAACACGGATGAAATTGTAAATATAATAGGCAAATGGACAATGCGAAAAAAGGAAATTATGAAGCCATACCATATTCGAGTAGCTCATAATAGGTTAAAAGAATACTACTGTCAAGAATGGTTATAGCAGATATACTTCTGCTCGATTTTGACTCCAGACTAAGTCTTAAATAAAAAGTAGTTTTAACTGCTAAACCATAAATGAAACTTTTCTAATAAGCCTTTACAGGCAAAAACTTCTTAAATAAAGAAAGGGGCAAATAATATAAAACCCTGCTCCCGCAAGCTTTGTAGCGTGTAGATTTAACAAAAGCTACAAACAAACAAACAAGCAATATTAAAACATCACATTAAACACAATTCAATTAAATATACATTTATTTATACTTTCACACAATAAAACACACAACATACCGTTTTATGTTTAATTAAAGTTTCAAAAATTGAAACAATTATTAATTTAAATATAAAGGATATGAAAGCACAAAACCGAGCATACATGAAAATGATTTTAGCATTGATCAGTTTCTTTACAAGGTATGCAGAAAAAATTAAAGACAATGCAATAATTCAAAACACTTTAAAGCTTATTAAGGAAAAAATAGACCTGATAGCACATTTTCGTGAAATACAAAAGAAAGATACATCAGGTTTGGCAAAAGATAAGCAAAAAAGTAAAAAACAACTTGCCGAAATTATATTTCTGGTGAGTGGTGCAATTCGCACCTACGCCTACAATACAAGTAATGCACTAATGTATAATGCAGTAAAACTGCCTGTATCAAAAATTGCCAGTATGGGAGATACTGTTTTGCTTGTTTATACCGAAAATGTAAAAAAGATTGCTGTAAAAAACTTTAAAGAATTAGAAGCTTACGGTCTTACACAAGAAAATATGGATAAGTTTGATGCAGACAGCTACGATTTTCTGCACCGCATGACAAGACCAAGAGAGGCAATAGCCGAAAAAGCTACTGCTACCGTAAAAATTAAGGAAACAATAAAAGAACTGCGCACTTTAGTAGTAGGCAACTTAGATAATGCTATGGTAAACTACATAAACTCTGACAGTGTGTTTTATAACGAGTATGAGCAAATACGCGAAATAATTGATCCTATTACTCGTCATTTGGATATTTACGGTAACGTAAGCGACGAAGAAACCAAACAGGCATTGCAGTATGTAGCAGTAACAATTATTAGGTCAAAAGCAGCTGCCGATACTGAAATTCCAGTAAAAAAACTAACAACCATTACAGGCTACTACCGATTTAAAAGCCTTGAGCCCGATAAGTATATAATAACTTTCAGCTTTGCAAACTACGATACACTTGTAAAAGAAATTGTATTGTATCCGGGCGAATCTAAGAAATTGGATGTGGCGCTGAGGAAAACAGAGTGACCCCCTAAATCCCCCTATAGGGGGACTTCTCCTCCACTTTAGGGGAGGCTGGGAGGGGTCAAACAGAAATCAAAAGGGAAGGAAACTTCCTTTTTTTTTGTGCAATAATGTAAAGTGCGGTAGCCCTGCAAAATTGCGAGCCATGCGGTGGCGTGAATAAAGAAATTAGTAAGTATTCTTACAATATGTAGTCATTCTTGTTAGAATACTTTGATTTCTTTAGAGCGGGCAGAAGCATAATTTTGCATTGATTTTTTTGTTTCGTTTTTTCATCAAGGAAAAAATGAATAAGATATATAAATGAGGAAATTCCCTTTTTGAATATCGAACACCGAACACTGATTACTCACAATATATTAATTTTTATTGTGTTCATGATTCCGCTTCGCTTAGTTAACGAATGATGATTTAAAACTTCTAAAATCGTAAATCGTACATTTAGAATTAAGAGGGAAGGAAACTTCCCTTTTTTTTGTGCAGTAATGTAAAAGTGCCAGAGCCCTGTCAGGTCGAGTGTCCCGCAAAGCGGGATGTATCGAGACCTGAGCTTATCCCATTTCTCACTTCTCGATACGTTCTCCTAAGGTCGAACACTCGAAGTGACAGCAAGCCCCTTGTCAGCTTGAGTGATTTTCAAAGAAAATCGTAAAGTATTCTTAAAAGACTTAATAGATGTTTTTAGAGCAAACATTCTTCCTCACTAGTGTTAAAAAATGTTAAAATAAAAAAATAAACTATAAGCAATTTGTGTATAATTGATATATCAATTATATTTGTATCAATAAAAAATATTAGAGATGCAAAAAGTAGAAGAAGCAATATTTTATACATTGGAGCAAACAATAAAAGTTTATAGACAGTATGCCCAAAAACAAATTAAAGAAGCCGATATTGATATAACTATTGACCAATGGTTATTATTAAATACCATACAAGAGAATAAAGACTTTTCGCAACATGAAATTGCAGAAAAAATCTTTAAAGATATTGCCTCAGTAACAAGAATAATAGAACTATTAGTAAAAAAAGGATACATAGAAAGAAAATTTCATCAAACAGACAGAAGAAGGTTTGAACTTTTAATTACCAATAAAGGTCAAGAAACCATAGAGAAAGTAAAGCCAATTGTTTTAAAATACAGAAAACAGGCATTGCAAGGTATTAAGGTGAGTGATATTGAGGTAATAAAAAATAAACTTTTAATCATCTTTAATAATTGCAAATAATTTTTAAAATGGAAAAATTAAGAATTTTAATTTCAATTTTGTTTGCCATATTGATAATCAGAAATGGCAATGCACAAAACAATTTGATTAGTGAGAAGCAAATTACAGACATCAATCAATTTATTGAAAAATTATCGGAGCAAGATAGATTTTCGGGTACTATTTTAATTGCAAAAGATAATGATATCCTTTATCAGAAGTCTGTAGGATTATCTAATAAAGAAAAAAATATTAAGAACAACATCAACACAAAGTTTAATTTGGCTTCAATGAATAAAATGTTCACAAGTGTTGCCATTGCTCAATTGGTAGAAAAAAAGGAATTGGCTTACAGCGATAAAGTAATAAAATATTTGCCTTATTTACCCGAAATGACTTTTGGCAAAATTACTATTGAACAATTGCTTACACATACATCAGGCCTTGGTGATATTTTTGGAAATCCCGCATTTTTTGAAATTAAAGACACCGCTAAAACCTTAACTACTTATGTAAATCTGTGTATTAACGATACATTACTATTTGAACCAGGCTCAAAGTTTATGTATAGTAATTATGCTTATATTTTGTTGGGAGCTATTATTGAACAAATAAGCAAAACCAACTATTTTCAATATGTTAAGAAAAACATTTTTTTGCCATCAAAAATGCAAAACACAGATAGTTATGGAACTGATGAAGAAGTTGAAAATCTTGCTATTGGTTATGCACTACCAATGCCTCCGCCAAACGGAAAGCCAATGCTAGCTCCCGAAAATGCACAAAGAGAGCCCAATACAAAATTAATTGAAGTAAAGGGAACTTCTGCCGGAGGTGGATATTCAACAGCTATTGATTTGCATAAATTTTCTTTGGCATTGTTGAATGGAAAATTAATTGCTCCAGAAAGTGTTAAAACAATTACAAGTGGAAAAATTGCACTACCTAAAATGCCTACACCACCAAATTCAAAACCAATGCCCGAGATTAAATACGGCTTTGGTTTTGGGGAATTCTATAAAAATAATGTGAGAATTATAGGACACAACGGAGGGGCACCTGGTGTAGATGTTCAAACGGATATCTATCCAGAATTAGGATACACGGTTGTTGTTTTATCTAACTATGGTAGGACTGTTTTGCCAATTATTAATTTTATTGAAGATATAATTACAAACCCTACTGGAGCAGATTTTTAATCACGCGCTCTAAATATAACTTAGTTACTTCGCTATCGTCACCCTTTTTTGTGCAGTAATGTAAAAGTGCGAGACTTCCATTTGATTATCTTATTAAACTTCTAATTTAAGGTTTCAAAAATAATATAGCTACGCCCATTACTGCAATCAATGCACCAATAGCTTCTTTTGCAGATACTTTTTCTTTTTTTAGCAAAATTACGGCGGGTATTATTAATACCGGTGTAATTGACATTATGGTTGCAGCTATTCCTGTATCGATATATTTTACCGCAACCAAAGAAAAAGAAACTCCTAAAAACGGGCCAAAAACTGTACCTAAGGAAATTCTCTTTAATGCCTGTTTATCTTTAAATGCTATTGCAATATTGTTCCATTTTTTCATTATGGTAAACATAACAGTAAAGCCAACTGCACCTGCAAATATTCTTATCTGAGAAGATGCAAAAGGGTCATAATCTCCCATACCATATTTGCTTAAAACAAGTCCTCCGGCTTGTCCTATTGCGCCCAGAAAAGCTACCCCAAGTCCTATTAACGGAATATTAGACTTTAGTTTCTCTCCTTTCTTTTTGTTGAGTATTACCAGAGCAATTCCCGATACTGTTATTATCATAGCCAGGATACTAACTGAATCAAGTATTTCATTTAAAAATATCCGACCTAAAACTGCTGCTATGGGTGGAACCAATGACATAATAAGCAATGATAATCTGGCACCAATTATTACAAAAGCTTGAAATAAAAAAAGATCACCAATAACAAAGCCTGCTATTCCCGACAAACTAAGCCATATCCATTGATGTGCTGTAGCATCAAAAGGCAGGATATTACCACGATATATTCCAAGAAAAACAATATAAATTGCAATAGCAAAAAATAAGCGGATAATATTTACAGATAAAGAACCTACTCTTTTGCCCGCAGACTCGAAAGCCAGTGAAGTAATTGTCCAGCAAAAAGCAGTGAACAATGCAGCAGATTCTCCATATATTGATGCAAACATATCGGTAAAATTAATTATAGAATCCACATTCTTGGCTAAAATTCTATAAACTTTAATTTAAATAAAATTTAATTCCCCTGCATATTAGCTATTATGAACATGGTTTTTGGTATTTTTGTTTATTGAAAAAACACAACAAAAAAAAACTATGAAAAATTTAATTATTGTATTGCTAATGATATTTTCATTTTCAGCAATTTCACAACAAGCAGAAACTTCCCAATAAGTAGAAAATACCAAAAAAGTTAAAGGCGAAAAATTTGCAAACAATGCATTTTATGTTGAAATTGTTGGCCCCGCTACCGCATCGAATCCTTTTGTGTGGTAGCGGGGCATCATAACATAAAGTTTGTATCTGTTAAATAAAATAAAATCAATTAATTAAAAGATTGGTTTTCTCCTTTTTATTTATTACATTTGATAAAAATTTAACAAGATGTAGCTATAGGTAAAATAACATCACTTGTTCGTTTATCTATTAATAAAACATCATCTTAAACTTAAAAATTAAATATTATGGAAGAACAAATTATTTCAATGCCACGTATTGGCGACAAAGCACCGGAATTTAAGGCCGTTACAACCCAAGGGGAAATAAATTTTCCTGCCGACTATAGCGGAGGTTGGGTTATCCTTTTCAGTCATCCTGCAGACTTTACACCTGTTTGCACATCAGAATTTATGACTTTTGCAACATTAGAAAAACAATTTAATGAAGCAAATTGCAAACTTGTTGGTCTTTCAATTGATGGACTGTACAGTCATATTGCCTGGCTCCGAACAATTAAAGAAAAGATTGAATATAAAGGGATGAAAAACGTGGAAGTTAATTTTCCTTTAATTGAAGATATAAGCATGGAAGTTGCAAAAAAATACGGAATGGTTATGCCCGGAGAAAGCAGTACAAAAGCTGTTCGTGCAGTATTTGTTATTGACCCACAAAGTATAATCAGAACAATAATTTACTATCCATTAAGCCTTGGACGTAATTTTGAAGAATTATATCGTGTTATTTTAGCATTACAGACTGCCGATGAATTTAAAATTGCTACTCCTGCCGATTGGAGACCTGGTGATGATGTAATCATTTCTCCAGCAGGTTCATGTGGAACAGCAAAAGATCGTATGGAAGGAACAGAAGAAGGATTAGAATGTAAAGATTGGTTTTTTTGTACCAAGAAGTTAGATAAAGATACTGTTTTAAAGAAAATATTGAAGAAATAGAAAGCACGAAACGCTAACATATTGTAATAATAAGTTGTTCCGTGATAATTAATAAGTTTCATGCCTGAGGCAAAGAAGCAATCAGAGAATAATGCTGAAATTGTCACAGGCTAATGCTTCAAAACATTACTCCTGCACAAAAGAAACCTGCACCCTTTTGGAATTTTCAAGCTATTCTTTTGTTTTTGAAAACTTTATTTGTATTTTTAAAGTTTTTATAGAGCTTTGTAAGGAATCGGTTTGCATAGCTAATGCATGGCACACATGATGAACATTGTACACTATTAACTAAAATACTAACCAACTATACAATAAATTAACTATGGAAACAAAACAAGATTTAAAACTTGCAGTTGTCATTGATGCCGACAATGTTCCTCCCGGAAATGTGAAAGGCATGATGGAAGAAATAGCAAAATATGGTGTGCCAACATTTAAAAGGATTTATGGCGATTGGACAAAGCCTAATCTGGCAGGGTGGAAGAGTATACTACTAGAAAATGCGATAACTCCAATTCAACAGTATGGTTATACTTCAGGGAAAAACTCTACCGATTCAGCATTGATTATAGATTCTATGGATATTTTATATACCGGTAAAGTAGATGGATTTTGCATTGTTTCAAGCGATAGTGATTTTACCCGACTTGCTATTAGATTAAGGGAGTCTGGAATGAAAGTGTTTGGTTTTGGAGAAAGGAAAACTCCCAATCCATTTATAGTTGCTTGCGATAAGTTTGTATACCTTGAAATATTAAAGAATACAAATTTGTCTGAAATATCTGAAACATCTACATCTTCCAAAAATAAAGTAGTTAAACAAGTTGTAATTCCTAAAGTTGATTCAAAAACAATCTCTTTAATATCATCAACTGTAAATGACATTGCAGATGAAGATGGCTGGGCGTTTTTAGGTGATGTTGGAAACCTTTTGATTAAGAAAAGGCCAGACTTTGACCCAAGAAATTTTGGTTATGAAAAACTTACTCCTTTAATTAAAACTCTTAGAAATAATTTTGAGATAGATGAACGGATTACGGAAAGGGCAAAAATTAAACTTGTATATATTAAGACAAAAAAATGATGAAAGCGATGGCTATTTTACCATTGAGGATCCCATTAAGAAGAATAAATAAACAAAAAAAGGGCAGATCAACCACCCTTTTTCAAAAACATAACAGCTTATTTTACAAATAAAACTTTTTAACTGCTTTATTGCTTTGTGAGCATAAAGAGACTATGTAAATGCCTCTTGAGCTTATTGATGTAGCAACTCTAATTTTATTATGAGTATTATTTGTAAAAAAGTCTTGAGAAACAACAAGTTTTCCTGATACATCATAAATGTTTAAATTAAAAGTGCCTTCGGGGTTTTCAGTTACAAACTCAATTACGATATCACTGCCATCAATAAAGGCAGCAACCATTTCTATCCCTTCGGGTAATGTTTTGTTATCAACAATATCTGTTAGGTTAAAATAACCGTCATGATATATAACTACTTGTTCTTGTGCAAAAGTTTGAACTGAAAATAAAAATAACATAAATATATATGTTATGTGAGTTAAATGTTTCATAATGTGTCCTCCTATTTTTAAATTATACTGTTTATATGACGATTAACTATAAATTTTGTTACACTATAATGACGACTTTATTTTTAAAGTGCTGCATGTAATGATTTTTTTTAATAAATAAACACAAGTGTCTTTCTTTTGCTAATAATTTAATTACGCGTATTTTTGTGGAAAATAAGCAGTAATTTATTTATTTGCCATAAACTATGTCAATAAAAATAAAAGAAGTAAAAAACACCGCCGATAAAAAGGCATTTGTCAATTTTCCATTTCAATTATATAAGAAAAGTAAGATGTGGGTTCCGCCATTAAGATCGGATGAACTCAAAATGCTTAGTCCTGATACTAATCCTGCATTTGAATTTTGCGATTCTAAATTTTGGCTTGCTGTTAAAAACGGGAAAGTAGTTGGTCGTATTTCCGCAATTATTAACAAGGCATATAATGAGAAAATCAACAAAAAAATGGGAAGAATTTCCCGTTTAGAATTTATTAAAGATGATGAAGTATTAAATACATTACTCTCTACAGCTGAAAACTGGCTAAAAGAAAATGGTATGGAAATGGTGCATGGACCACTCGGATTTTCAAATCTGGATTTACAAGGAATGCTTATTGAGGGTTTTGATTATCTTCCTTCTATTGCTTCGGTATTTAATATGGATTACTATCAGGAAATGATAGAAAAACATGCTTATGAAAAAGAAATTGATTGGATAGAATTCAGACTAAGCATTGGCGAACATGCCGTAAATAAAGCAAGTAGAGGTGCTGCGCTTATTGCCAAACGATACGGAATGGAAGTTTTGCATTTTACTAAAACTTCTGAAATGATGCCCTATGGCAAAAGAATATTTGAGATATTAAATGACGCATTCGATGTATTGCCATTTGTAGCGAAACTAACTCCAAAAATGATTGATCTGTATTCTGAAAAATATATAAAATTTCTGAATCCTGCATTTGTGAAGATTGTAAAAATGGGCGATGAAATTGTAGGTTTTATTATAGGAATGCCCAGTTTATCAAAAGCCATGCAAAAAGCTAATGGAAAGCTTTTCCCATTTGGTTTTAGGCATATTTTAAAAGCCCGAAAAGGTGTTAATAACGACACGCTTGATCAATTGTTGACAGGTGTTGTTCATGAGCATCAATCAAAAGGAGTTGCCGTTCTTCTGTTTTCAGAATCACAAAATACGATGATGAAAAAAGGAATGAAATATATTGAGACAACAGGAGTTTTTGAAACCAACCACAATGTAATTACCAATTGGAAAAATTACGAGCATGTTCAGCACAAACGCAGAAGATGCTTTATTAAAAACTTGTAGTTTTGTGAGAATCGCCAACCGATTTAGTTTAAAAACAGAAATTTAAAACCTATTGATGCTTCTACTTTAAAAAGATTTGATTTAAAATCAGTTGATCCGTAATCGTTTCCGGTTTCATTTTCCAAAAGTTCCAGATCTTCTTTGGTTTGCCCAATACCATTTATTCCTTTAACATCTTTAAAACCATATGTACATCTAAACCCGATATCTATTACAATATTTTCGCCTATTGGGACATTAGCACCAACTCCCAAAGCACCTCCAATATCAAAGCTTTCAAAATTATCTACATCCATTTTAATATCCAATAAGTTATCCTCTGCATTCAAATTAAAGCTTGCTTTTCTAATAAATGAAAAAACAGGTCCTATTTCGCCATATACAGCTATACCTATTCTGAATAATACAGGAATATCAATAACATTTAATTTTGTTTTTGAATTATAATTAAAATCTCCACCATATGTTGTGTCTCCACTATAATTCTGCACAAAATTATTGTAAATTACATCTATCTCAATGGCTACTGATTCATCAAAATTATAACCGCAAACAAATCCATAACTGTTCCCAAATGAAGCACCCATAGTCTGAGAAGATTCAGTAATCTGAGAAACATGTTTATTAAAGATCCAATCGGTAGTTACAGCAGTTTTAATTCCCACATATGTAAAACCGTAATCTGAATTAAATTGTCCTAATGTAATTAATGAAATAAATAAGAACAAAACAGATAATATTAATGTTTTCATGTTTTTATGTTTTTATGTTTTTATGTTTTTATGAAGTATCAAATATAACGCATATTATTGGACAGGCAGATGGAAATTTATTTTTTTTCATAAATTATGTTAACAGAATCAACAGATTAATAATTATTATAGTATCTTGCTTTACAAATTATACCAATTGTAATTATAAAATAATTATAATTTTACAATGGTAAATGCCGATGCTATACAGAGAAATCGGTACAGGCTATGAAAATAGTTCAAGATTTTGAACTATATTGAATGTCCAATCGGTATTAATAAACTTATAAGATATGAAAACATTAATTAAAAAAACGGTTCTTTACTTTATTATTGGATTTATAGTATTTTTTGTATTTCGCCTGATATATGGCTATAAAGCATACCCCGATGGTGAAAGAGAAAGCTATAGTACTAGTAATTATTCTTACAGCGATTATTCTTATCAGAAGGATAACAGTTCTTTTGAATTTAACAGAAATAATTATGCGAGTTCAAAATATGAATATAAATCAAAGGGTATTACAAGCACGGGCTCAACAGTTACTGTAGACCAGAAATATGAAAAGATTGCTGCCGTATCGGGTACATCGGGAGAATTTGAAAAAGATGAAATCCAAATCAGAAAAGTTATTAAAGATTATAAATCAATTATTCAGTTTGAACAAAAATCAGGACTTGCTCATTACAGAACATTAAATCTTGCAATTGGTGTTCCTCCGGAATACTTTGATAAAATGATAGCTGCTTTAAAAGAAATTGGTTCAATAAAATCGCTGAATATTACAAAAAATGATAAAACTAACGAATATAAAGAATTACAGGCAAAACGAATTAGTCTTGAGAAAACCAGAGATGCGCTTATCTCATTAAAAACACATGGTGGCAGTATTGAAGAACTGATTAATCTTGAAAATCAGATACTCAATATAGAGCAGCAAATACAAGACCTTGGAGTTAGCCTTGGTGATTATGATGATGAAAATGAATTCTGTACAATTAATTTAACAATAAATGAGTCGTATTTTTATACCGTAAAAATCTCATTTACCGAGAGAGTAAAGGTTGCTATTGAATGGACTGTAAAATATTATGGCATTACTATTTTAATCTTTTTCTTATTATCAATGGGAATATGGGTAGCTTCTATTGTTTTTAAAGCCTTAAAAAAATTACCTGAAGAAAATAAATAATTCAGAGTAACGAATTATACCAAATAACCTTGCTGATTTTCGGTTCCACCTTCATTTCATTTCGAAGGATAAATGTACCGTTAATCTTTCAACGATAAGCAGGCTGAGCCTGCGATAATTGTTTTGAAAAAGCATTGGTACATAGAATACTATCTGTATATGAATACAAATAAAAATTTAATTTTGGATAAATTTCTTTTATATCACCATAATTAATCCCCGATTATGCAATAGGAAACTTGAAAAAGTCGAACTACTTGCATTAGCGAGGGTTAACCCCGACTCCTGCCTGCCAGTTTACCTGCCGAAGGCATGGCAGGCAAGGTAGAGTTTCACCATTTTGATGTTTTTCAAAATGAATGAAACTCTTTGTCGCTATGCTATAAAAATTTATTTTTATTTCTATTGCATAATTTGGGTTAATTGTTGTTTCTTTTTTTAGCTGTGCATATTCGGAAAATATAAAATCGGAATGTCAAGAGTATAAAGTTTGTTATTTTTATCATTATTCAATACTTCGTATCCTGCAATTTGATTTTCAACAAATGAACTCAAGCTTGTTTCTTTTGTTTTCAACATTATATGTTGCAAGAAAAAAAACAAAATAGCGTAATTACGAATAATATAAATGATAAATGTTTCATAATAAAAAAATTGTTTATTTTTGTTAGAGATTTCCTTATATAAATATATTTTAAATAAAATGAAAAATCTAATATTATTATCGTTAATTTTTTCTCTTATTTTTATTTTCAACAATTGTAAAAATGAAGTAATTGAAGAAACTGTAAATATTGAAGAAGAAGTTATTCCGGAAAATACATTATTAAATCCCGAAAAGATAGATGTAAATACTCCAATACCTGTTGCGGAACTCAAAAAAGCATTTTTTGCATGGGAGGGAAAAGAAGTTACTGTTATAGGTTATTGCGACATAATGTTTTCGTACGGAAGTGTAAAAGATGAAGTAAAATTGGTAGATGATCCTGATTCATCAACACAGCTTATATATTGTAAATTGCTAAAAGATTATGAAGGCGAAAAGGTTGAACAAACAACAGCTATTGTTGTAAAAGGAACTATTGATGGCAGTTCTTTTGGCTCAATAACTTTAAAAGATTGTGAAATTGTATCTATTGCCGGTGAAATAAAAGAAAACAACAATCTTAATCCAGAAAATATTGGAACAGAACCAATATTTGTTCAGGATTTACATAATTCTTATTTTGCGTGGAACAATAAAGAAGTTTCAGTAACAGGTTATTACAGTTCAACAACAACTTCTACAACCAGTTATGGTGTTACAATTCGTGTTGACCTTGCAGACCCCGAAACCAAAGACAAAGCGGTAGGATGCAGAATGCTTGATGAACCACCCGAAAGTATTGCAAACAACAGAAATGATATTGTGATAAAAGGGATTATCAAAGGAGAGGTTTTTGGAAATGTTATAATGGAAGAATGTGAGATAGTTCAGTAAATTTTTTAATTTATGAAACTTGTTGACCCGAAAGACTTTAGTAAAGCTATAAAATTAAAAGGTAAAGGAGGAATACGCACATCAAAATTTTTGATGAACGTATTACGTATCAGAAAAATAAATAAAGTATATTCTCAAATTTATAACCTGCCTAAAGATCAGTTTTTTGAAGCATTAACTAAATTTTTAAGAATTAACTATGAAGTTAGTGAAGAAGATTTAAAAAAAATTCCTAAAGAAGGTGCATTTATCACAATTTCAAATCATCCTTATGGTGGTTTAGATGGAATTTTATTAATTAAAATTTTGTCTGAAATTAGACCGGATTTTAAGGTAATGGCTAATTTTCTTCTTCAAAATATCAAGCCAATGGAAAACTTTTATTTCTCGGTGAACCAATTTGAAACACAAGCAAGCTATACCGGTATTAAATTGGCGATAAATCATATGCAAGAAGGAAAACCTCTTGGAATATTTCCTGCCGGAGAAGTATCGGCATATACTTCCGATACAAGTATAATTACAGACAGACAATGGCAAAACTCTGCAATTAGATTAATAAAAAAAGCACAGGTTCCTGTTATTCCAATATATTTTAAAGGCACAAACAGCAGATTTTTTCACATACTTGGATTAATTCATCCAGTGTTGCAAACAGCAAAATTGCCATCAGAATTATTAAACAAAAAGAGAAAAATCATTAAAATAAAAATTGGCAATCCTATTTCCGTAAAGGATCAGGAGGGTATTTCTGATTTGGCACGCTATGGAAGATTTTTAAGAGCAAAAACCTATGCTTTGGGTACATCATTAGAAGTTAAAAAGTTTTTCAGAAAAGGCATGTTGCATTTAAAAAAAGAAGAACAAATAATTGATAGTATACCACAAGAAATACTTGTTAAAGAAATAAAAGGATTACCAAAAACAGATTTTTTACTAAAACAGAAAAATTTTGAAGTTTATTGTTCGCCTTCTGAAAATATTCCTAATATTTTAACCGAAATAGGTCGTTTACGTGAAGTCACTTTTCGTGAAATGGGTGAAGGCACTAATCGCAGTATGGATATTGACGAATTTGACCTTTATTATTATCAGTTATTTATTTGGGATACAAATTTACAGCAAATAGTTGGAGCATATAGAGTTGGAAAAGGGAAGGAAATAATGGCGAAATATGGGCAAAAAGGATTTTATGCAGAGAGTTTGTTTAAGATCAAAAAACAATTTAACCCGGTATTGACAGAATCAATTGAACTTGGCAGGTCGTTTATTGTAAAAGGATATCAAAAACAAATTATTCCATTATTTTTGTTATGGAAGGGAATACTTTATCTTTTACTTAAAAATCAGGAATACAGATATCTATTCGGGCCTGTTAGTATAAGTAATATTTTCTCAAAATTTTCAAAAGGCATTATAATTCAATTTATAAAGGCTAATTATTTTGATTATAATTTTGCAGCTTATATTACTCCAAGAAAGAAGTTTCGTGTTAAAGCAGATATTGAGGTTGACACTGATATTTTTATTGAAAGCTCTAAGGATGATTTTGGTAAGTTAGATAAAATTATTGAAGATATTGAACCAAATAACTTAAAATTACCGATATTACTTAAAAAATATCTAAAATTAAATGCCAAAATAATTGGGTTTAATATTGACCCAAAATTTAATAATGCCTTAGACGGATTGATAATACTTGACCTTTTTGAGGTTCCTATGCAAACAATAGAATCTCTTTCAAAAGAAATTGACGATAGCTCAATACTTGAAAGATTCAATTAAAAAAAGCTCGACAAATGCATAGCTTTTCAATAATATGAATATGTGATTATTTTACATCAATTTTATTAACGTTATCTTTTTGTGTTATTAATGAAACAACAATTAAAGTTAATAATGCTAATGTAAATGAAATAATTGCAGGAGCATCTAATGGCTGAATTGCACTTTCTTTTGCAATACCAAAGAATTGTTCTCCAATTGTTGGACCAGTAATTATAATACCAAGTGCTGTAACAATACCAACAATGATTGACCATGCAACACCTTTTGCAGTTGTTTTCTTCCAAAATAATACCAAAATAATAGCAGGCAGATTTGCAGATGCAGCAACAGCAAATGCCCAACCAACTAGAAATGACACGTTCATCCCTTTAAACAAAATCCCTAAGATAATAGCAACTATTCCAACTGAAAATGCAGCAACTTTTCCTGCAAATACTTTTTCTTATCAGTAAGCTGTTTACCCAAAAATTTATCAATAAAGTAATGTGCAATAGCTCCGGATGATGCTACAATTAATCCACTAACAGTTCCAAGAACAGTTGCAAATGCAATAGCAGATATTATCGAAAATAAACCAATACCAAATGCTTTTGCAAGAAGTGGGCCTGACATATTGCTGCTTTCTACATCTAAAACACCGTTAACAGCCCAGTGAATTGTTCCACCTGCAGCAAAATAACTATTGGCAGATTTAGTTTTTCTGGCAAAGTAAAATGATAAGCCAAGAACAATGACTACAAATACTATAAATAAAATTATTGCAAATGTTGAAGCTTCATATATCATGATTGTTCCTCCTTATTTAATTTTTTTTCATAATCTGTACATATCCAATTATAGATTAATCCCATAATAATGGCTAATACAATTAATCCAAAACCAAAAACAACTGCAAGATTTTGATTTCCTAAAACAATTTTTCCCATTGCTTCATAGTTTAAAACTCCTATTGCAACAAAAATTGTAGTTTATCCTAGTTTTAAGAATTTTTTTTTGGCCAAAGTATAAAAATATTTTATTAATATAAATTATTATTTTTTGAATACCATCGATAATTAAAACAAGTAAAATTATAAGTTTTTTTCTAAATTCAAGTAAGTGATTAGGTGTTCCAGTATATAAGGACATGGAAATTATATTGATTATACAATTTGTTTTGATTTTCTTTGTTGCGAAAAGTGAAAAATTCTCATGAATTTTTCAAATAATTTATATTTTTACACTTTAATTATTAAAAAAAACATCATGAAAAAACTTTTAACAAGTTTAATTCCAGTTATTTTGCTATTGTCTTTTGTGACAAATGCACAAGAAGAAGGAAAAAAATTCGGTATTAATTTCAGTGGTTTTGTTAAAAACGATGTTTTCTTTGACACCAGACAAACAGTCTCTGTTAGAGAAGGACATTTTTTGTTATACCCATCGGATATTTCATTTGATGCAAACGAAGAAGATATAAATACTGGATTAAATTATAATTTTCTTTCCATTCAGACAAGGTTAAAAGGAACAATTAGCGGTCCTGATGCTTTTGGGGCCAAAACTTCGGGTGCTATTGAGGGAGCATTTTTTGGTCATACAAATAGTGATATTAATGGTTTTAGATTACGACATGCATTTGCAAAATTAAAATGGGAAAAAACAGAGTTTTTGGCTGGTCAATACTGGCATCCAATGTTTGTTACCGGTTGTTTCCCCGGCACAATTTCTTTTAATACAGGGGTTCCATTTCAGCCATTTTCAAGAAATCCACAATTAAGACTTAGTCATAAACTTGGTAATCTAAATATAATTGGTGTTGCCCAATCGCAAAGAGATTTTGCTAGCCCGGGCGGTTCAACATCTTTAAGAAATTCAGGAATTCCTGATATGCACATTCAATTTCAATATGAAACTAAGGACAAAAAATTATTTACTGGTTTTGGCGGAGGGTTTAAAATGTTAAAGCCTGTATTAAGTACTATTGGAGATTCCGGAGCAGTATATAAAACAGATGAAACTGTAAATAGTTTTTCTGCTATTGTATTTTTAAAATACAAAACACCGAAATTAACATTCAAATTAGAAGGAGTTTGGGGACAAAACATGTACGATTTATTAATGCTTGGTGGTTACGCCGTAGAATATGATTCTATTACAAATACAACAGGACATGTTTCATATACCACTTTAGATAATTTTTCTGTATGGACAGATATTCATAGTAATGGGAAGAAAATCCAAGCAGGTTTATTTGCGGGATATACTAAGAATTTAGGTTCCTTAAAAAATATTGCAATTAACACATATTCATCGCGTGGTAGTGATATTGCATATGTATATCGTGTTTCTCCAAGACTTATATTTATTTCAGGAAAATTCAAATTTGCATTTGAATTTGAATTTACAAATGCAGCCTATGCTAGAGTATCAGATGATTTTGCTACAGGTATTAATAGCTTAGGAGATGTGCAGGATTATGAAAATGTATATAATCTCAGAAGCCTGCTCTCTGTAATATACTCATTTTAAATCAAGAAAAAGATGTTGATATTATCAGTTGATTATATTTTTATTCCAACAATAACAACATCATCAATTTGATCAAAATTTCCTTTCCATTGTTCGAATGTGTTTTCTAGCTTTTCCTTTTGCTCTTTCATTGGAAAGTTATTTATTTCTAAAAGATAATTTTTTAATCTTTTTTTCATGAATTTTTCATTTTCACTTCCTCCAAACTGATCTCCATATCCGTCAGAATAAAGATATATTCTGTCTTCACTTTGAATTTTTATTATGTGATTTGTAAATGATTTTTTGTCTTTAATATGAACTCCAATTGGCATCCTGTCTGCTTTATATTCCTTTAGCTCATTATTTCTAATAAGGAGTAATGGGTTGTAAGCACCCGCAAATTGCATCTTCATTGTTTCATAATTTATTACACAAAGCGCCATATCCATTCCGTCTTTTCTTTCTCCTTTTTCTCCTGTTTGCTGTAGAGATGTTTTAATTTTTTCTCTAAGTAAATCTAATATTTGATTAGCTTTTGTAACTTCTCTGTGACGAACAATTTCATTTAAAAAAGCCATTCCCAACATGCTCATAAATGCTCCCGGCACACCATGTCCGGTACAATCTATTGCCGCAATCACAGAATATTGATTTATTTTTTGCATAAAATAAAAATCGCCACTTACTATATCTCTTGGGTTAAATAAAACAAAGTGTTCTGAAAATGAATCTATAAATTCGATTTCTTTTGGTAAAATAGCAGATTGTATTCTGCTTGCGTATACTATACTTTCTGTAATATTTTCTTTTTGTTTTTCAAGCAATTTGTTCATTTTCTTTTTTGATAAAAACATTCTTAATAAAACAAAAGAAAAGAAAAATATTACAGCAAATCCGATTATAAAGACTAGTGTAACAAACCTTTGTTTTTTTAATTCATCTTCTTTTCTTGTAATTTTTAAATTTTTTAATTCGTTAGCAATACTCAATTCCGATATTTGCTCACTTTTTTCTTGAGTTTCTTCTTCAAGCCCCATTACTACTTCTTCTGTTTCAATAAGCTCTGTTTCTGTTTTATTTAAATTTGATTTTGTAACATTTAATTCTTCAATTTTGTGTTCTTTAATTTCCTTTTCCTGAAAATATTGTTCTTTAAATAATATAATTTCCTCAGAATATTCTCCTTCTGAATGTAAAATATATTTTTTTAAATCTTCCAGGGCATAATAGAATTTTCCCAAATCACTATTTACTTTTGATAATGCTTTATAGTTTGCAATCATAAGGGGCTTAGACTTAAGTGCAAGAGCAAGGTCAAGACTTCTGTCAAAATTTATTCTTGCTTTAGTTTTATTATCATTTTTCAGATAACTTGTTGCAAGGTTGTAGTATGATTTTGCTACTTCAAGCTTATTTCCCTTATTTTGTATTAGCAAAAGTTCTTTTTCAAAAAACTTGTTAGATTTTTTATAATTTTTTTGCTCGTAATATAAGGTGGCTAATACTTTATATGCTTTTATTTCAAAATCTTTATTTTCCGTTTTTTTCGCAATCTTTTCTAATTCAATTGCATACTTAATGCATTTTGTAGGGTTAGACGAATAGTTTTCATCAACTAATTGATTATATAATTCCAATTTTTCTTCTTTTGTTGCATTTTGCAAGAGCGACTCAATATCTTTATCTTGTGCCATAAAATTAGTGGCAGAAACTAATAATATGAATAATAACACAAAATATTTTATCATTGAAATTTGCATAATATTTATTTATTATTGTTTATGGAGTCTTGTTCTGTTTTTATAATTATACTTTAAAATACTTAGCAATGTTACGTAAATCAAATAAAAATATGCAGATTTGTATTATTATATTGATTAACTTGTTTCTAGTTTATATGTAATGCTAAATAATTATTATAAAATATTAGAAATTGATAAAACAGCAGGTCTGTATGAGATTAAAAAAGCATATCGAAAAAAAGTAAAATTATATCACCCCGATGTATCAAAAATTGAAAATTCTCGCGAATTATTTATTAAAGTAAATGAAGCCTACAGGTGTTTAGTAAACTTAAAGCTTGGTAAAACAAAGCCGAACAAGAAATCAAATAGTGTTAGTTATGAAGACTGGATAAAATACAGGAGAGAAAAAGCAAGGAAAGAAGCAGACAGACATGCCCGTGCTCGTTATCAAGAATTTAAAAAATCTAAAATATATAAAACATCCAAAGTGTTTGTTCAGGTTGTAAATTATATATATATGTTAATTGGCTTAATTATGATTATTGTTCCCATTACAACAATCATAACAAGAGGAATAGACCCCGAAATCTTTGCGACAACAATTACAGCCACAATAATAGTAAGTTTGTTGGGCTTTATATTTATTTTTGCTATTTTTTCAACAAGAAAAAGTATAGAATTTTAATTCTCAATAATTACATTGTTTAAAATGATATTATATAAATTTGCAATAGTAAACATTTTTAATTTTTAGCATGAACTATTTTGATATAATTGTTGTAATTCCTATATTGTGGGCAGCATACAAGGGTTTTAAAAAAGGCTTTGTAATTGAGGTTGCTTCATTGGCAGCACTATTACTTGGTGTTTGGGGAGCAATAAAGTTTTCCGGCTTTATTACAGAATTTATAATTAATAATTTTGATAGCCAGTCAAAATATTTGTCTATTATTTCGTTTGCAATTACATTTATAATTATAGTAATTGGAGTTCATTTTGTTGCTCGTCTGGTTAACAAATTGGTTAAAGCTATTGCATTAAATTTTATAAACCGCATAGCAGGTGGTGTATTTGGAATAGCAAAAGTTGCGTTTATTATCAGTATTATTTTGTCAATTATTAATCAAGTAGATCAAAAATCTGATTTTATTTCAGATGAATTTATTGAAAACTCATTACTGTATGAGCCGATATCTGATTTTGCACCACTGGTATTTCCTTCTTTAAAAACTGTTGATTTTACTGATTTTTCGAAGGATAATTCAGAGGATTAAATTTCTTTATTTTTTCAATTTCTAAGTATTTTTCTTTTTTCCCAATTTTATAAACAATTAATGCTGCACCATTATATTTATAAGGCATTGATATTTTTTCTTTAACATCTTCAGATATTTCAATGTCTTTGTTTTTAAGTTTTATTATTTCTGTGCACATAAGCATAATTGTATCTTGTTTATTAAAGTTTGTGGTTCTCTGTTTGTTTTTTATCCCAAAAACTTTGGGAATTAATAATTTATCATTAATCCAAACTCCATTAATTGAAAGTTTGTCGGATGATTTATATACTTGAAATGAGAAAAAAAATTTTGTTCCCTTGGATATTCCAATCCCTGATGTCCACTTTTGCGATGTAGCATTAATTAATTGCAAATCATCACTTTTGCCAAAACATAAAATAATAAAAAGAACGAATATTGTTGTTTTCATAATACTACAGATTTAAACTTTTAATAATATTATCAATTCTGAGATCAAGCTCATTATTTACTTTTTCAAAATCGTTTTTGTTTTTCAAATCTTCTTTTACACTAAAATAAAATTTTATTTTAGGCTCTGTTCCTGATGGGCGAATTGATATTTTAGAACCATCTTTTAACATAAATTGCAAAACATTTGATTTTGGAAGATTTATTGGCTGTTTTAAATTATTAACAATGTCTGTTGTCTGTTGTTCCTGATAATCATGTATTATTACAATATCAGAATTATTTACTGATTTTGGTGGCGAGTTTCTAAAATTATTCATCATTAAGGCTATTTCTTCTGAACCCGTTTTCCCTTTTTTGGTAATTGAAATTAATTTTTCTTTATAAAAACCATATTCAAGGTAAATATCAATTAAAAGTTCATATAAAGTTTTTCCATTGTTTTTTGCCCAGGCAACAGTTTCAGCAATTAATGCACACGACATAACAGCATCCTTGTCCCTAACAAATTCTCCTGCAAGATATCCATAGCTCTCTTCCCCGCCACCAATAAAAGTTTTTTTGCCTTCATTTTGTTTAATCATATCGGCAATAAATTTAAAACCCGTAAGAACATCAAAATATTCAACCTTAAATTTATTAGCAATATCGGAAAGTATTTCTGATGTAACAATTGTTTTAACAATATATTCTTTTCCTGTTAATTTGCCGTTTTCCCGCCATTTCGTCAATAAATAAAAAACTAAAATAGCTGCGGTTTGATTTCCGTTTAATAAAATAAATTTGTTCTCATTGTTTTTGACACCAATTCCTACTCTATCTCCATCTGGATCAGTTGCCATAACTATATCTGCATCTATATTATCAGCTTTCTCAAGAGCCATATTCATTGCTGCAGTTTCTTCGGGGTTTGGAGAATGTACGGTTGGAAAATTACCACTTATAATATCTTGTTCCGGAACATTATAAATATTTGTAAATCCAAATTTCTTTAATACCATTGGAACAAGCTTTACTCCTGTGCCGTGTATTGGTGTATAAACAATCTTTAAATCATGATGTTTTTTTATAATTTCCGATGATAATGATAATTCTTTGATCTTATCAGTGTAAATATCATCAAATTTATTTTCAATAATCTCAATTAACTCATTATTACCTTTAAATTTTACATCATCAATTTTATTGATTTTCTGAACTTCATTAATAATATTTTTATCGTGTGGCGATATAATTTGTCCCCCATCATCCCAATACGCTTTAAAGCCATTGTATTCTTTTGGATTATGAGATGCAGTTATTACAATACCACCCTGACAAGATAAATGTCGAATAGCAAAAGACAATTCAGGAGTAGGTTTTAATTCATCAAAAAGATATACTTTAATGTTATTGCCAGAAAAAATATTGGCTGCGGTTTCTGCAAACAATTTACTGTTGTTTCTACAGTCGTAAGCTATTGCAACTTTTATTTGTTTAAGCTCGCCAAAATTGATTTTTAAGTAATTACACAAACCCTGTGTTGCCATCCCAACTGTATAAATGTTCATGCGATTTGTGCCAACACCCATTATTCCCCTTAAGCCTCCTGTGCCAAATTCAAGATTTTTATAAAATGCATCTATTAGCTCATTTTCATCATTATCAAGCAAGTGTTGAACTTTTTGTTTGGTTTCATTATCATAATTCCCTTCAGTCCATTTTTGAGCTTTTGCCCTTACGGTTTGTATTATATTTTCCTGCATAATTTTAATTTTAATTGATTTGTAAAAATAATCAAATTTCACTTATAAATAATCTTATAAATTTTTGTTTAATAAAGATAATGCAAACATTCGTCAAGAAATATTGGTTGTTTATGTATATTTAACAGCTTAATTCAAACTTTCCTCGTAAAATAATTACAAACACAAATAATTGTGATTATGATGAAAAAGATTTGTTTTTTGATTGTGTTTTTAACAGCTTGTTTTTTGTATGGTTTTTCTGTAAATCTATATTCAATAACTGATGGCTCCGGAATACCCGGAGATTGGAGTGATGGCAATTTTTGGTCATTATCACCCGGCGGTCCTGCTTGCAATTGTACACCTGCCCCTTCTGATAATATATCAATTCAGGAAGACTAAATCTTGATGTTGATTTAACAGGAGGAAGTGCAATATCCGGTATTTTAACTATTGAAGCAGGAGCTTCCTTGTCAACGCTAACTTATGACATTTCAATAAAATCGGGAGCAACATTAAATGTTTATGGAACGCTTGAAGTTTTTGATTTGGAATTTAGTAATGGAAGTATAATATATACTGATGAGTCTTCCACAATAATTGTGCATGGTGATTTAACAAATAAAAATAATAGCGATGATGTTGTATTAAATGGAGATGTTACAATAACCGGAGAATTTTATAATGGTAACGGAGGTATAATTACCGGTTCAGGCTCAATTACAGCAGGGACATTTACCGGAGGCGGAACAACATTTGGAACAATCCCTAACAGCTCTATTCCAGACGATTCGATAGCATCTGAGGATCCCTTACCAATTGAACTTATTTATTTTTCTGCCGAATTAAATAATAATAAAACAGTAAATATAAAATGGACAACTGCAGTTGAAATAAATAATAGTTTTTTTACAATTGAAAAAACAAGGGATGGGAAAACTTATGAAGCTGTGGGAGTTGTTCCCGGTTCGAGTAACTCAAATTATGTGATTAATTATAGTTTGACAGATGAAAATCCTTATTTTGGAATTTCATACTACAGATTAAAACAAACAGATATTGATGGCAGATTTAGTCTTTCATCAATAGTGGTTATAAGAAATAATCAGCAATCAACAGCACAATTTAATTTATATCCGAATCCTACATTAGTTGGTCAATCTTCTTATGTTGACATACAAGGTTTGGAATCAGAAAAAGAAGTACTTGTTGTTGTTTTAAATATTATGGGACAAGAACTTTATTCAAAAGTTATTTTTACTAATACTAATGGTGCGGCAGTAGAGGCTATTGATCCATATAATCAACTATCTTGTGGTACTTATATTATAATTGGAACATCTGATGACAGGGTTTATAAAAAGAAGCTAATTATTAAATAATAATATTCATTTTTCATAAGTCCACTCCCTTATAATCAGGTAGATTTTGTTATAAAATTTCACTTCTTGTTTTATATTGTCAAACATGTTTAATTTCATTAAATTTTTAAATATTACGATTATGTTTGTAAAAAACGTAACACGAATTTTATGATACAGCTTTTTACAGGAATAATTGTGAGTATAGTTCATGTTGTTTCGGGTCCGGATCATCTTGCAGCAATTACACCCCTTGCCATTGAAAGCAAAAACAAATCGTGGACAGTTGGTTTTGCGTGGGGAATTGGGCATACTTTGGGAATGTTAATTATTGGTATTCTTTTCATACTATTTAAAGAATATATTAATGTTGAACTTGTTTCTAGCTACGGAGAACAAGTTGTAGGATTTTTATTAATTATAATCGGATTATGGTCAATTTATAAAGTATATTCAAAACATGGCAGTAAAAAACATGCCCACATCCACCCCCATAGTCATAAGGAAGAAGTGCATGTACATGAACATATTCATTCAGAAAATGAAACACATGTACACAAACATAAAAACCCTAATAAGCAAAATGTAATTACAGCATTATCTATTGGGGTTGTGCATGGTGTTGCCGGAGTTTCTCATTTAATTGCAATTCTTCCAACTTTAGCTTTGCCATCAACAGCTGATTCTGTATTATATCTTTCGGGTTTTGGAATTGGAACTATTGTGGCAATGATAGTATTTGCAGTAGTTCTAGGATTTATTGCCATTAAATCGGATGTTTCAAATAATAAAAATATATTTAAAATTTTAAGAATTATTGGTGGATTACTCGCTATAGGTATTGGAGTATTTTGGATAGTACTTTCATTTTAACCCATTTTGTTTACACAAAAACAGCTTATCTCAATTTTTTGGAAAATTATTTTATATTTATATAAAAATTATTTGTATTTTTGAAAACTAATTTGTGATAAGTATAAATTTCAAAACATTTTAAAAAATTATTATTTACTTTTAATTAAAAATCAAAAACTATGAAAAACTTTAACCGAATGAAAAAACTATTAGTTGCCGGTAGTGCAGCATTAGTTCTGGTATTTGCCTTAATGTCATTTAGTTCTACTGACATTAATTCCGAAAGCAAAGGATGCCATGTATATGGAAAAATTAAATTTGTAGATTACGGTGAAAACTACAAAGTAAAATTTGTAGACTATGGTGAAGATTTAAAAATTAAATATGTAGACTATGGCGAAGACAAAGAAGGACGCTGGAAAACCGTTGATTACGGAGAAGATTATAAAATTAAAATTGTAGACTACGGTGAAGATTTTAAAGTAAAAGAAGTTGATTATGGCGAAGGTTGTTAATCAATAAATTGTAAATTTGAGGAAAAGGAATATTATAAATATTCCTTTTTTTTGTGCTTATAATACCGCCTATTATTCAATAATTAGTTTTCTGACACATGTGCCAATATCGGAAGTGATTTTAATAAAGTAAATTCCTTTTGATTGTGAGCTTAAATCGACAGAATGCCTGTACGCCGAAGAGGCAGACTTTGCTTCTCTGCTCTTCGCAATGACGATATGTTTAATGGGCTTACCTGTTACATCAAGTATTTCTATTGTTTGAATACCTACCTGTCCGGCAGACAGGTTTTTTTCCTTAACAGTAAATTTCCCTTTTGTTGGATTAGGAAATATTTCAATATCATTATTAACAGTATTTACATTTTTAATACCAACCGAAAATAAACTATCATAAATTGCCTGTGCATTTGCGGCAGCTTCAAGCAAATAGTTAATGTGAATATTGCCGTGTAGTGCAAAAGCAACAGTAAGAGTATCGCCCACAGGCAGAGTAAAAGGTCCACTGCTGATAATATCAACAACATCGTTACCATTTTGTCCGGCATTATGTCTTGACGTTGATAATGCAAGTACTTTTTCAGCAGTAGAAAATCCATCAGAAATATCAATTCCCCCTACGCCTCCGCTATCATTATCAAGTGCATAATGATTTAATTGTCCTCCTGATAATAGCTGCATGCCTGCATACAGATCAAATCCATCGTTACTGTTTGTGTATGAAATATTATTGTTTTGGTTAAAACCAATTGTATTTATAAAGGGGTTATTAATATCCCAGTCGGCAAAAATACCAACATACAGACTATCTATAATAATAGTGTTTTTATTTACAATATCGTATTTAACAATTATAAAATCTTTTGAAACACTATCGTTCCAGGCATAAGTATTTTGAGTAATTTCGAGTTCAATAGGACTGGTGTTGGAATTATCATCATTAAAAATTGCATTAACATCAAAATCGGAAACAACTGCAGGTAATACTTGTTCAACTTTAGCGATAATTGAAAAATCATTTTCGCCTCTTATACAATCCGAAACATTATTTCCCGACGAAGCAACCATAAGTCCTGCTTCATAAAGCATTTCATAAGTACCTTTGTAAATGAAACCCATCCCATTCGGTGGATAATAATTTTCATACCCAATTTTTCCAATGCTGGTTAATGATGTTGCAATATTATTTGTATCGATATTAACAATTGATGCATTTACTACAAAATCGAAATATTCAAAAGCGGAGTAATTATTATCAGTATAAGAAATTTTAATAATAATTTTTTCATCGTAATTAACACCGGGTAGCAGTTTAATAATAAATGGATTTGTATTATTGTTTGTTGTATCCAAAGTTGCAAGACTGCCAATATTATTTAAATTGCTTATTATTTGAACATTTGTAGACATACAGGTAATTGTAGCGGTAAGGTTTGTTGCAGGTGCAAGATAATTTGTGTATTTTCCTCTAATAAAAATTGTGTCGTTTTCCTGAAAATTAGCAGTTGTTGTGTTGTTGTTGTATTCTATATTATTAAATCGTACCGATGGTGTTAAAGTATCGCTTACGGCACGATATAAATTTACCCTGCCAGAACCCAATAATCCGGCATAGGGAGTATTAAAAGGAATTGTATCAATATTGTCAGCCGTTATTCTTAAAACCTCTCCAATTTGCAAAGCATTTAAACTATCGTAATGTGCTTTAATAATTGCAGCACATCCAGCAACAATTGGGGATGAAAACGATGTTCCCCAACCGTTTCTATAAATTGGCTCAATTAAGAAGTCATCATAATATGCAATATAAACTGCTGTTCCAGGAGCAGCAACATCAATATGATAACCATAACTAGAACCTCCTTTATGGTCATTTTGGTCAGTATTTGCAACACTTAATACGTTTTGGTAAGAAGCAGGATAAAGGTCCTGATTAATACTAACATTGCCGGCGGCAGCAATTACCAGTGAGTTTTTATTATAAGTTGCATAATTAATTACATCTTGTCCGTAATAATGCCCAAATGGACCACCCCACGAGCAGTTAATAATACAACAACCATGGTCGGCGGCATAAACAATTCCATTATAAGCTTCAATAAGTAAACCATCCTTATCAGAAATTTTAATTGGCAAAAATCTTGTATTAAAACCTATGCCTGCCATAGCCGTATCATCGTCAGTTCCTGAACATGGCAAAGAGGCAACGGCAACACCATGAGGATTCTTACCGGGAATATCGTTTTCGTTCCATTGTGGGTTTGCATCGTTTTCGCCAATATCCCAACCCTTAAAGTTGTCAATGTATCCATCATTGTCATCATCTGTTAAATTACCCATTGGGTCGTTATAATTGTAATTTACATTACTTACAAGTTCGTCTCTTAAAAAATCAATACCCGTATCGGTAATTCCTATAACTACTGATGTATCTCCTTTACAAATGTCCCAAGCATCGTAAACCTGAAGATTATCAAGATAATATTGACTTGCAGTATCAGGATCGTTGGGTCTATATAATAATTGAGGAATATAATGTGGTTCGGCATACTCTATTATGTTTAGCGAATTAAGATAATTAAATATTTTATTTGTTTTTGTATGCTTATTTTCATATTCAATTTCATAAATTAACGAAAGGTCAACAAGCTTGTTGCCGTATTTGTTGTATTTTGTTTTTGGTGATTTGTGCAGGGGAAATTTTTTGTTTATTTGTTTTACATTAATACTTGTTAAAAATATGTTTAACACATTATTGTCAATAGATTTTTGTCCACAAATATCTTTATATTCTTCTTTTATTTTAAGAATTATTGTATTTGGTTTTACCTTATTATATTTTGATATCTCTTGCGATATAACAAGGTTTAATAATAGTAAACTTAAAAATATTGTTAATAATACGTTTTTCATTATTTGATAGTTTTTATTATTTTCAAAAATACGTAAATTTATTCAATTAAAAAAAATGATTGATGACTCTTATGGGGCACGGAATATGTTGACTTCAGCGAGGAAAACTAACAAGCATTTTTATTTTACTCCAAATCCTTCATGCTTAATTGTATTCTTTTTCTTTCAATATCAACAGCTATTATTTTTACTTTAACATGCTGATGCAGAGAAACTACATCGGCAGGATTTTTTATAAATTCATTTTTAAGATTTGAAATATGAACCAATCCGTCTTGTTTAATGCCAATATCGACAAATGCTCCAAAATTTGTAATATTTGTAACAATACCGGGTAATATTTCACCTGTTTTTAGATCCTCAATTGTTTTAATATTGGCTGCAAATTCAAAAACTTTTGCTTTTTTTCTTGGGTCACGACCGGGTTTTGCCAATTCATTTATAATATCATTTAGGGTTGGCAAACCAATTTCATCATTAATATAATTTTTTTTATTTATTTTATTGCGAAGATTCTCATCGTTTATCAATTCTTCAACAGAGCAATTTGCATCTTTAGCCATTTTTGCTACAAGCTTATATCTTTCGGGATGAACAGCACTGTTGTCTAAAGGATTTTTACTATTTGAAATTCTCAAAAATCCTGCTGCTTGCTGATATGCTTTATCTCCCATGCGTGGCACCTTCATTAAATCTGCCCGATTTTCAAATTTCCCTTTTTCTTTTCTGAAATCAATAATATTTTGAGCCAGTTGCGAGCTTAATCCTGAAACATAAATAAGCAAATATTTGCTTGCAGTATTAAGGTTAACACCAACAAGATTAACACAGCTTTCAACCACATGGTCAAGGCTTTGCTGTAACATTTTTTGATTTACGTCGTGCTGATATTGACCAACTCCTATTGATTTTGGGTCGATTTTTACAAGCTCTGCCAGCGGGTCCATTAATCTTCTGCCAATTGATACTGCGCCTCTTACCGTAACATCATAATCGGGAAATTCTTCTCTTGCAACTTTTGATGCAGAATAGATTGATGCTCCGTTTTCATTTATCACAAAAACTTTAATGTCTTTCTCGAATCTCATTCGTTTAATAAATGTTTCTGTTTCTCTGCCTGCTGTTCCGTTTCCTATTGAAATAGCATCAATTTTATAAGCATTGATTAATGATAACATTTTACCGGAAGCTTGTTTTGCTTTTTTTTGGGGAGGATGAGGATATATTGTAGCATTTGTAAGTAAATTACCCTGTTCATCTAAACAAACAACTTTACAGCCGGTTCTGAATCCCGGATCTATTGCAAGTGTTCTTACTTCCCCAAGAGGTGCAGCAAGTAGTAATTGTCTTAAATTTATTGCAAAAACGTTTATTGCATCCTCGTCTGCCGTTTCTTTATAATGATTAATTATTTCTGTTTCTATTGATGAAGATAAAAGCCTTTTATAGCTGTCTGCAATAGCTTCTTTCAGGTAAATTGATGTATTGGGTGTTTTTACAAATAATTTTTCAAGAATATAAATAGCGTCTTCAACAGGAGGCGAAACGGAGACTCTTAAAAATCCATCGTTCAATCCTCTTAATACGGCTAAAATTCTATGTGAAGGACACTTGTTTATAAGTTCGGAAAAATCAAAGTAATCTTCGTATTTTATTCCTTCTTCTTTTTTTGTTTTAATAATTTTTGAAAATATTTTTCCTTCGCTATGAAACAGATTACGAATTTTATTTCGTGCATACTGATCTTCACTTATCCACTCTGCAATAATATCTTTTGCTCCGCTTATTGCATCTTCTATTGTTAATATTTCGTCATTTAAAAATGATCCTGCCTTGTTTTCAATATCGGCAATTTTCTGCTCAAATATAATTTTGGCAAGAGGCTCAAGACCTTTTGCTTTTGCAACAGATGCTCTGGTTTTTTTCTTAGGTTTATATGGAAGATATATATCCTCAAGTTCAATTAATGATGTCGCATTATTAAGTTTTTCAAGTAAATCATCTGTAAGTTTTTCCTGCTCTTTTAATGATTTAATTATACTTTCCCGACGTTTATCTATTTCAAGCAACTTGGTAATTTGGTCTTTTATTGCGGCAATAACTACTTCATCAAGACTACCGGTTGCTTCTTTTCTATATCTGCTAATAAAAGGTATTGTTGCCCCTTCGTCAAGTAATTTTAAAGTGTTTTTTACCTGAGTATCAGAAATATTTAAATTTTGTGATATAGTTTTTATGTATTTACTGTTCATTTTGCAGGTAATAAATTAATAGTTGTCATATTTTAATTTCACATCAATATAGCCTCCTGTAATATCCCAGCATGTAGAATCACATATTACAGATGATGTTTTTTTAATTTTATCGCCGTCTATTGCAATAATTGTTTTGTCATCAACTTTGTATTTGGCTGTTGCAGAATAGCTTTCGTCAAGCTTAACCGGAACTTGAAAAAAGGGTTGGTCAATAGTATCATAAGCTATAGTGTCGTTGTTTTCAATATCTCCCTCAAAAACAGTAATTACAACTTCGGGGTTTTGTTTATTTATTGTTAAACTGATCATTAAATGTCCTTCTTCCGGCTCTATGGTGTTACAGTCAGAATAATCATAATCATAACAATCTTCATCGGTATATTCATCATAATCGCCACAACTAATTATCATTAATAATGAAAAAATAAGAAGTAATATATTTTTAAATTGTTTCATATTCGCAAAATTATTAGAAAGATATATAAGAATTTGCATTTTGCTGATTTTTAATATTAAGGAAAACGATAAAAGAAAAATTAACACGATGTTTAGGAATTCCTTCTACTTTAAAATCGATATATTCATAATTTATTTTTGCAGCAACATAATTATTCATTGTGTAAAACCCTATTTGAGGAACAATAAGAAATTTGTCATCAATTTTTGTGTTAATTCCTCTGTAGTTGCCATAAGTATATATGCCTCGCGTTCCAACAAATATTCCGTTTTGGTTTTCTAATTTTGCAGAAATATTAAATCTTTTTTCTGCATCAATAAAAAGAAATGAGCGCCTTTCCCATAATTGCTCATAAACGTTATCCGATTGCTTAACAAGAACTCTTTTTGCCCAGTAATTGTTTGCAATTCCAATATCAAAACTCAATTTAAACTTACTGTCAATAATTCCCAGTTTAGTTTCAAACATGAAATTTTTTTGATTAAAATTAAAGCCGTATGAGAAAAATAGCTTGTTAAAATATGGCAAAAACTTATTTTTCACTCCTTTTTTGATTAGAGTATCAACAATTTCCGACTGATTAGAAGCAATAGCAAGCTTGTATGGGTCATCGTGATATTTGTCCTTAGGCTTTATATCGGCATCATTATCAAGCAGGAAATAAACAATTTCAGAATGCCCGTTTCTTATTGCAAGGCTTAATGCGGTTGATTTTTTATCGTTTATTTTATTGATCTCAGCATTATTTTCAACAAGCAATTTTACAATATCATAATCTCCAACTTGTGATGCAAGCATTAAAGGAGTAAATGCGTATTTATCAGCAGCATTAACATCTGCACCTTTTTCAATTAACAGTTTTGCGGTTGAATAATTTCCATAAAAAGAGGCTATCATTAGTGGTGTATAACCAGCATTTGTTTTCTCTTCAATATTTGCTTTGTAAAACAATAACATGTCGGTTAAAACATAATAATTATACGCAGCAGTATAATGCAAAGCGGTTTTCCCGTTATTATCAGAAATTGACGGGTCTGCATTTCTCATAAGTAAATATTGCACAACATTTTCGTGATTGCTTTTTACAGCAGCGATCAATGATGTTTCTCCACTTTGTGGCGTTAAATTAACATCTGCACCATTTGCAACAAGAACCCTTACTGCTTCATAATTTCCGTTTTGAGAGGCATACATAAGGGCAGATATTTCATCATAAGTTTTTGAATTAACATCAGCCCCTTTTTTAAGTAATTCTAATACCCTGTTTGCATTTCCGCTATCGGCAGCAAGAATAAGTTTGTAATTTAATTCCTCTTGTAAAATTTTTAATGTGTCGTTTTCGGGAACACTTATAATAGTATCTTGTGAAAAACTTATTTTAAATATAAAAAATATGATAAAAAGAAAAGAAAGAAATTTTGACGACATACTATTTTTTAATTTTTTATAAAAGTAGATAATTAAATAAAAACTAGAAAAAATTTCTCACAAAAATTAAACCAATGCAAATTCAAATATAAAAGATATTATCTTTGTTTTGTAATATTTGCAAAATGGAATATTTGATTCTTATAGCTGGATTTTTAGTTCTTGCAGTAAGTGGAAATTATTTGATTGAGGGAAGTGTTTCTCTTGCACGACATTTAAAGATCTCCACATTGGTAGTTGGTGTTGTTGTTGTTTCTTTCGGGACATCAGCACCGGAATTAATAGTAAGCTTACAGGCAGCCTTAAATGGTCATCCCGATATTGCAATTGGCAATGTTATAGGCTCAAATATATCAAATATTGCACTTGTTTTGGGTATTACAGCTTTACTTTTGCCAATTCCTGTTAAAAGTAATTCTATAAAGATCGATTGGCCCGTTATGATGCTTTCAAGCATTTTGCTTTATGTTTTTATATTAAATTATATAATTGAAAGATGGGAAGGCGCAATATTAATAACATCAATAATTGTTTTTATTTATTGGTCTATACGTAGTTCAAGAAAAAAAACTGAAAATAACAATAACATTGATAAACCAAAGCATAAATTATATCTGGCAATAATTTTTATTATTGTTTCTTGTATTGGTCTTGTTTTTGGAGCAAAATTATTTATAAATTCCTCTGTTGAAATTGCCAGAAATTTTGATATAAGCGAAAGAGTAATTTCAGTAACATTAGTTGCTTTTGGTACAAGTGTGCCTGAATTAGTTGCTTCTATTGTTGCTGTATTTAAAAAACAGATGGATATCTCAATAGGCAATATTATTGGTTCAAATATTTTTAATGTTCTTGCAATTATAGGCATAACAAGTATTGTTACACCAATATCAAATATTGATAAGGGAATTGTTAATTTCGATATTTTTTGGATGCTTGGTATATCTGCATTACTTTTTTTATTTATAATTCCGCTCAAAGGAGGCATACTTAACAGGTGGAAAGGTCTATTATTTTTAATTTTTTATGCAGTTTATATATTTTTACTTTTTTATTTAAAAAAATGATAAAAGCCACAAATATTACAAAGTCTTACGGAAAACTTCAGGTTTTAAAAGGAGTAGATGTAAACATTAAAAAAGGAGAAATTGTTTCTATTTCGGGTTCAAGCGGTGCAGGAAAAACTACATTATTACAAATATTAGGCACCTTGCATAAACAAGATTCCGGCAATATTACAATTAATGATGTAAATATTGATAAGCTAAAGGAAAAGCAATTGGCAAGATTTAGAAATAATAATATTGGTTTTGTGTTTCAGTTTCATCATTTATTACCTGAATTTACTGCTTTGGAAAATGTTTGTATTCCTGCATATATAGCAAAAAGCAATAAAAAAGAAGCTGAAAAAAAAGCAATAGATATTTTGGATTTTTTAAATCTCGGAGACAGGCTTTCTAATAAGCCGGGTCAATTATCGGGGGGAGAACAACAGAGAGTGGCAATTGCAAGAGCCTTAATAAATGACCCTGCAGTAATTTTTGCTGACGAACCTACCGGAAATCTTGATTCTAATAATACAAAAGAATTGTATAATTTGTTCTTTAAGTTAAGAGAAGAAATGGGACAAACTTTTATAATAGTTACTCATAATATAGAATTGGCAAAAATGTCAGACAGAACATTGGGGATGGAAGATGGGAAAATTGTTGTTTGAAAAAAGTAATTTTACCTTATTGTTTCATTTACTAAGTTTTCCGAAATAAAGAAAATACTTATAATTGCAAGCACCCCAAATAATATTACAATAATACCTGCAATTTTATTTACCCACCAAAGTCTTTTTATTTTAAATTTGCTTCTGAATAAATTAACTATTGTAGTTAAAATTGTCCACCACAAAGCAGCACCAATAAATACTCCAACAGTTAAAAGCATAATTGATGTGAGTCCGGAACCCTCAGAAACAAAGCCAAATGCAGCAAAAGCACCACCAAAAAAGAATAATGCTAATGGGTTTGAAACGGTTAATAAAAAGATGGAAATAAAATCACCAAAAAGACCTGTTCCTTTTTTCTTAGATTGTTGAATTTCATTAACAGTTTTAGTAAAGAAAATTTTAAACCCAAGATAAAAAAGAATTATGGCTGCAGCAATTTTTAAGTATAATTGATTTTCAAGAATAAAATTTGTTACAAAAGATAACCCAAAACCAGCTATAATAGCATAAAACATATCTGAAGTAGCTGCTCCAAGTCCGGATACAAAACCACTTATTCGCCCTTTGCTTATAGTTTTTTGAATACACAATACACCAATAGGACCTAATGGAACTGAAGCAGTAAAGCCAATAATAACACCTTTGATGAGAAATTCTAATACCATAAATTCTTAAAAAAGAAATGCAAAGTAAGGGAAAGTTTTTGTATTGTGAAAATTATAAAGATGTTAGCTTGGTTATTTGTTTTAAAATCAGCAAGTCTATGATTTAAAAATTGATAATAATAATAAATTAATTTTCAGATTTTTTTAATGCCCGAAACAATAAAAATACTCCTAAAAGAATAAATGGAATGCTTAGTATTTGACCCATATTCAAGACCATATTGCTTTCAAAATCAACTTGAATATCTTTAATAAACTCAATAATAAACCTCATTGTAAAAATTGTGATAAGGAAAATGCCAAATAAAAAACCGGGCTTTTCACCTGAACCTTTTTTAAAATAAAGAAAGTATAAAACCAGAAAAATTATAAAGTATGATAATGCCTCATAAGCCTGTGCAGCATGTCGGGGGGCATTGCCCAGAAAATGGATTTCCCTTGTAAATATAAATCCCCAGGGTTTATCTGTAACAGTTCCTACAATTTCGGAATTCATCAAATTTCCTGTTCTAATAAAAAGTCCCGATAAAGCAACAATTACCGCAATTCTGTCCATTACCCACAGAAAAGTTTTCTTCTCTTTTTTAGAGAATATATATACTGCGAGTAAAATGCCAATAGCTGCACCATGACTTGCCAATCCGCCTTTCCAAACCATTAAAATCTCTAAAGGATGGTCTAAATAATAATCAGGTTGATAAAATAAACAATGCCCAATCCGTGCTCCCAAAATAGTTCCAAGAGCCATGTAGATTGTAAGTTTTTCAAGTACTTTTTCACTTACGCCTTCTTTTTTAAAAATCTTTGCCATTATGTAATACCCAACAAAAAACGACGCGGCAAATAATAATCCATACCATCTTACAGTTAAGCCACCTACCAACCAAATATCTTCGGGTATTGAAAATATCTCGGGGCTAACATTCCAGTTAATAAAATTTAAAATCATTACTTATATACTATTTGAAATTTTAATGTAAAAGTATTATATAATTTTATCAAATCAACGTAAGTTCAAACTGATCTCAGAAATTTAAGTAATTAAAAAAATCAGTTGCCCCGTCTTTTAAGGCGGGGACAAGGATAAAAGCGCAATGCCCTCTGCGAAATTTTGACCCCGAGTGCTCGGGGTCAAAATTTCGCAGAGGTGAGCGTTGCTTAAATCTATACCCCGCCCTGAAGGACGGGGCTACTGAAAACAATTGTTGACTTTTTCTGAAATCAATAATATTGATAATTAATACCTGATTGTAAAATCTTGTTTTTCTACGTTTTCATTAAAGAAAACCAGTCCAAGAGAAAAGATATCAACTGTAAATGAAACCCTTGTGTCTTTTTTAATAATGTTCCAGGCCTTATTCATTTCTTTTGACCAATAAATATCGTCAAAAATAAAAATTGAATTTTCATTTACTTTTTTCAGGCATAATTCAAAATACCTTAAAGTGGGTTTTAATTTATGATTTCCATCAAAAAAAACAATATCTAAAGTATTAATATTATTTATTATTTCGGGAAGCACGTCATCAAAATTTCCGATAATAAGATTTATATTATTAATGTTGAGTTTTGAAAATGTATTTTTAGCAATATTGGCAATATTTTCACATCCTTCAATTGTTACAATTTTTGATCTTGAATTAGCAAAAGAAAAATATGAACTCGTAATTCCAAAAGATGTTCCGATTTCTAAAATATTTTCAGAATTATAATATTTTGCAATTTTAAATAAGACTTGAGAATACTTTTTATTTTTTAAGGATTTTTTAGCGATTTCTTTGACCAATTTTTCGCTTTTTACAGGGCTTTTTCCTGCACCCAAATCATTTATTTGAATAAGTTGTTTGGAATTAAGAAAGGTCTTTCTATGGGCTTCTATTTGCTTATATTGGCTATATTGGGTTTTGTCTAAAAAAACATTAACAATCAAATCAAAAATAAACGGAGAATGAATACTGTGTCCGTTTTTATGTTTTGAAAATAATTTGTAATTAAAATATTTTATGATTTGATTAAAATTCATAAAAACTAAAAAATTTATTTTGTAAAAAGAGATGTAAGTTCAAATTTATTTCCGTCAAATAATCCTTTATCACCAATTTTAAGTTCGGGAATAACCAATAAAGCCATGAACGACAATGTCATAAAAGGAGCTTTAAGTTTTGTGCCCAATGTTTTTGCCTTAAAATCAAGCAATTCGTATTTTTTTGCAACACTATATACGTTTTCATTTGTCATTAAGCCTGCAATTTCCAATTTAAGAAAATTTGTTTGAGCATTGTTACAAACCACAATGCCTCCCTCTATTTCAATAATTTTATTTATTGCGACAACTATTTCATTATCAGTTGTTCCGACGGCGATAATGTTGTGGCTGTCGTGTGCTATACTGCCGGCAATTGCTCCTTTTGTTAAGCCAAAGTTTTTTATAAAACCAATAATTGGTTTTGAGGGCTTATATCTGTTAACAACAACGATTTTTAAAATATCATCGTTTATATTTGAAGAAATGTATTTATCTGTTTGTTTGTGAGAATAAATAAATGACTGGGTAAATAGCTCGCCATCAATAACATTAATGACTTTTATTTTTTCTCCGGTAT
>Ga0307990_1000130_pt1 | contig 71333 bp, 59 predicted proteins | sample EllFjometagen129_FD_203168 | JGI IMG/M metagenome (GOLD analysis project Ga0307990, IMG submission 203168) | Marine microbial communities from Ellis Fjord, Antarctic Ocean - #129 | ecosystem: Environmental > Aquatic > Marine > Unclassified | place: Southern Ocean | collected 2014-10-08
CATCCCGTCCCTTAGCAATCGGGAACTTTCGGGGCTCCATTACTCCATCACTGCAATTTCTCCCATCTCCCCTCTAACTTCTCCCCCCTAACCTCTGTTACTGCCCGGGTTTATTCACGGTGTGACTAAAACCGGTAATCAGGAAAAGTCATCCGATGAATAATGTTTAAGTAACTGAACCCAAGCTATTAGTAACAATGCCACTTCCGGGATAAATTCATCGGATGACTATCTTGAGCAGAAGTCGCACCGTGATTCTTTCTAAGAGTAGAACCGTTTTCTTAATATTTATTAGAATCCGGTTGATTGATTTGTGAAATTGTAATCTTTTTTCAATTAAAAGTCATTGATTGTCATCCCGAAAAGTAGAAAATCTTTGATTTTCGTAACTTTTCGAGGATGCTCGAAAAAATATGAAATCGTATCCCGAAGTTTCGGGATGGTTTTTCGGCATTGATAGTCATTAAATGTAAAAAAAATGACATGCGAAGCCCAAATGACAACGCAGCTAAATGACAACAAATGACGGCGAAGCCCAATGACAATTTATGATGCGCGAAGCTTTGCTAATACTTTTCATGTAAATGGACTACCTTTGCAAAATAGCTGACATTATGTCAAACAAAAACTAATATTTAAAAAATGTACTAAAGGCATGTTTGTTGATTTGCACGCTGCCTTATTATAAATATCGATAATTATGTTTAAAAAAATTATTAGTAATATTTTGGGTTCAAAAGCCGACAGGGACATCAAGGTGATAAACCCAATTTTGGCGGATACCCTTAAGGCTTATGAAAGCATAAAAAACCTTACTACCGACCAATTACGCGAAAAAACAATCGAATTCAAAAAGAGAATAGAAGAAAATCTTCAAGAAGAATATCTTCAGATTAATGATATCAAAGATCGCATAGAAAATGATCCGGAAATGGATATCGATCAAAAAGAAAAGCACTACGAAGATATTGATAAACTCGAAAAAGCCACTTACAATAAAACCCAGGACTTTTTAAATCAAATACTTCCCGAGGCCTTTTCGGTAATGAAAGAAACAGCAAAACGATTTACCGAAAATGATACCATAGAAGTTGTTGCAACTCAAATGGATCGCGACCTCGCCGCAAGATACGATCATGTGAATATTGTTGGCGACAAAGCCTACTACGACAATCAATGGATGGCCGGTGGCACCCTGATAAAATGGAACATGGTGCATTACGATGTGCAGCTTGTTGGCGGTATAGTGCTTCACCAGGGTAAAATAGCCGAGATGGCAACAGGTGAGGGTAAAACATTGGTTGCCACCCTGCCGGTATATTTAAATGCACTTCCCGGGAAAGGCGTTCACGTGGTTACTGTAAACGATTACCTCGCCAAACGCGACTCGGAGTGGATGGGCATGTTGCTGATGTTTCATGGCCTTACGGTGGATTGTGTTGATAAACATGAACCCAACTCACAGTCCAGGAGAAATGCCTACAATTGCGATGTAACCTATGGAACCAACAACGAATTTGGTTTCGATTACCTGCGCGATAACATGACAGGAAACCCTGAAGAGCTTGTACAACGACCCCATAACTATACTATTGTTGACGAGGTTGACTCGGTGTTGATTGATGATGCCCGTACACCACTCATCATTTCAGGGCCAACGCCTAAAGGTGAAAACCAGCTTTTTGATGAACTAAAACCAAATGTTCAACAACTTCACTCGGAACAGCGAAAACTTGTTACAAAAATTCTTGCTGAAGCAAAGCAATTGCTTTCGGGCGATAACGTTAGCGATGAAAATCAGAAAAAGGGCGGAGAGCTTTTATTGCGTGCCCATCATGGCCTGCCCAAAAACAAAGCATTAATCAAGTTCCTCAGCGAATCGGGAATGAGAACGCTTATGAGCAAAACCGAAGGCTTTTACATGCAGGAGCAAAGCAAGCACATGCACATTGTTGATGATCCCCTGTTTTTTATTATCGATGAAAAAAATAACTCCATCGAACTTACCGATAAAGGCATCGATTTGTTGAGTTCTTCATACAACGACAATAGTTTTTTTATTTTGCCCGATTTAGGTGCCGAACTTGCCGACCTTGGAAAAAGTGAGCTTAGTGAAGAAGATCAAATTGTTAAAAAAAGCCAGTTGACCTCTGACTTCTCTGTAAAGTCTGAGCGCGTTCATACAGTTAACCAATTGTTGCGAGCCTACTCAATGTTTGAAATAGATGTAGAGTATGTCATCATGGAAAACAAGGTAAAGATCGTAGATGAGCAAACCGGCCGTATTATGGAAGGCCGTCGTTACTCTGATGGATTGCACCAGGCATTGGAAGCAAAAGAAAATGTGAAAATTGAAGCTGCAACCCAAACGTATGCTACCGTTACCCTGCAAAATTATTTCAGGATGTACCAGAAACTGGCTGGTATGACAGGTACTGCCGAAACTGAAGCAGGCGAGCTTTGGGATATTTATAAATTGGATGTAATTGTAATCCCAACAAACAGGCCCATAACCCGCGACGACCGCGAAGATTTAGTATATAAAACCAAGCGCGAAAAATTTAATGCTGTAATTGATGAAATTGTTATCCTGGTAGAGCATAAGAGGCCGGCATTGGTGGGTACTACTTCTGTCGAGAACTCGGAATTGCTCAGCAAACTTTTAACCAGGAAACATATTCCCCACAACATCCTCAATGCCAAACTTCACCAAAGGGAAGCTGATATTGTTGCCGAAGCCGGTCACCCAGGCAAAGTAACCATTGCCACAAACATGGCTGGTCGTGGTACCGACATTAAATTAGGCGAAGGTGTGAAAGAAGCAGGTGGTTTGGCCATAATTGGTACCGAGCGTCATGAATCCAGACGTGTTGACCGCCAGCTCAGGGGGCGTGCTGGAAGACAGGGTGACCCGGGTAGCTCACAGTTTTTTGTTTCGCTCGAAGATGACCTGATGCGTATGTTTGGTTCCGAAAGAATTTCTAAAATCATGGATCGCATGGGCATCGATGATGGCGACGTAATTCAACATTCCATGATTTCCAAATCAATCGAAAGGGCGCAACGGAAGGTTGAGGAAAACAACTTTGGTATTCGTAAAAGGTTGCTCGAATACGATGATGTAATGAACTCACAGCGTGAGGTGATCTATAAAAAACGCCGACATGCACTTTACGGGGAGCGCCTTGCGGTTGACCTTTCAAATATGATGTTCGACCTAAGCGAGCAAATTGTACTGGATTACACTTCAACCGGCGACTTTGAAGGATTTAAGCTTGAAGTGCTCAAGGATATGGCTGTGAATATATCCATGCAGGAAGAAGAGTTTTTGAATAGCCCGAAAGATCAGATTATCGAAAAAGTTTTCCACCAGGTTTACGATGCCTATCGTGCAAAAATGAAGCTGATTGCCGAAAAAGCCTATCCTGTAATTAAAGATGTGTTTGAGCAGGAAAGCGGATACGAAAATATTGCCATACCTATCACCGATGGAAGGCGACAGAGGCAAGCCGTTGCCAATCTAAAAAAAGCTTATGAGAATGGTGGGCGGGAAATTACACTGGCCATCGAAAAAAGTGTTACACTTTCGCTGATTGACGAAGCCTGGAAGGAACACTTGCGCGAGATGGATGATCTGAAACAATCAGTTCAGAATGCATCGTACGAGCAAAAAGACCCGCTTTTAATTTATAAACTCGAATCATTCGATTTGTTCAAGTCGATGGTACAACGAACCAATCGGGATATAACCTCCTTCCTGCTCAAAGCCAATCTTCCGTTGCAAGATCGCAGTAATGTGAGGGAAGCCCAAATGCCACGCCGCGCCGACAGGAGAAAGTTGCAGGAAGGTCGTGATGATCTGTTGTCACAGTCTCACAGCAATACACAGCACAAGGAAAAACCTCAACCCGTAAAAGTGGAAAAGAAAGTAGGACGAAATGATCCCTGCCCTTGCGGAAGTGGGAAAAAATACAAACAGTGTCACGGGAGATAAAACTAATAAGACCCACGCTAATTAGTGAGTGTCCATAAAGTTCGCAATTTATTGATTTAAAATTAATCCCGCACCTGCGCAAAGCCGTTAGGCTAAGCAATTTTCCAAATAAGTTTTGCAGGCTGAAAGCCTGTCCATAGGACTCCTGCGGAGGAACATCATAGAAAAGATATTATTGCCGGAAAGTTTACCAGGCTGAAGGCCTGGTAAAAAAAAAGTATCTCCGTAGGAGTCCTTCGGACAGGTCTTTAGCCTGAGGATACTACTCCATTTGTATTAAAAAGGAGCGCTGCTCCTTCTTTTGATATGAAAGGCTTTCAGCCTTTATTCTGGTATTCACATAATATAATAATACAATTGTTTTCTTAACCTGACGGCTATGCGCACCTGCGGGAATCGTCCGAAGGACTCCTACGGAGGAGATTTTAGATCGTTTTGAATATCACTAACATCTTAAATCTATGCCATAGGCATCCCAACGGGAAAATCGCCTGCCTCGCCTGCACACAAGCCACACCAGGCGGCCCGCTTCACTGCGGGGCGAGCCTGCCTCGCCGACAAGGCTGGCAAGGCGGGTTAATCTGAAATCGTATATATTTCTAAATGTTACTTTAAAGACGAATTCTAAATATTATGATAAGCCGGATATACCTTTAAAGGGATATCCGGTTTTTTATTGGAAAACAGCGGGATTCAAATGTTTGTTATTGAACATATCAGCCTTTGATTTCGAACACAAATGGAAATAGAAACCCCAAAAAAATTCCCACAACATTCGCATAAATAAGCTTTTACAGCCTTTGGCACAATTCGTGAAAATTAACCCGCATTATTCTTCTGAAAGCGTAGCGAATCGGATGAATTCCGATGTGTCGGAACAGGTAGTGCGATGACCCCGATAGCTATCGGGGGTGGGGTGCAATGCGGGAAACCCCGACTTAGTAATACCCATTTTTGGGGATCGAAGTGAATCTAAAAATGTTGGTATTACTTAGTCGTAGAAAATTTATGAATTTTCCGGGTTGATGATAATTGAAATTTAGGGTTGTTTTATTTTAAATGGATAGAAAATGAGAGAAATAGTAATCCTGATTCCGGAAATCGAACCGGAACAAAATGTTGAAATTGAAGTCAGCATCAACGGACGGAAAAAAACCATGCAATACCGCGTTGAATTAATCGATTGGGAAGGTTCGGGTGTGCCACCTAATGATAAAGTACAGGTGATTAAGCACAAAATTGCCGAGTACGACAAGGATTGGGAATTGATGGAAATTGGGGCTCCCAACGACGATGGCATCCCACTAACTTTTAGAAAAAGGGTGGTTTCTGAATAATGTAATTCACTCTTGTAAAACTTCATTTGCAAACACATCATGATCGTAAATGCCAATAAATTAATTCCGGAAAGAAACTACAAATCACTCGTTTCGAGGGTACTGTCAAATGCATTCGCAAGGTTATTTATTTACCTCCTAACAATTACTTTGCTTGTAAAATCCACCAGGTATTTTTTTGAAAAGATAACCCCAATAATACCCATTTCAAATGCTGATATAATCGAATATTTCAGGGAAGCTTTCGTCATAATCCTTTTGTTTGCGATTTACTATTTTTTGATTAAAGTTATCGAAAAAAGGACTGTTTACGAATTGTCATTTTCCATGATGTTTACCGAGATATTAGCCGGAATTATTTGCGGAGCTGTGATCATATTGTTGGTTGTTGGTATTTTGGCTATTCCCGGATATTATTCCATCGAAAAGTTCAACCATGTTGATTCTTTAATTCATGGATTCTTCAGGTTTGTAAATGGTGCTTTTTTCGAGGAGTTATTGTTCAGGCTGATCATTTTTAAGCTTATGGAGGAATATTTGGGAAGCTGGATTTCATTGTTATTTGGTGCGCTGTTTTTTGGCGTGGCGCATCTTTTTAACCAAAGTGCAACATTATGGTCTGCTTTTGCAATAGCTGTGGAAGCAGGTATTTTACTCACGCTGGCATTTATGTTTACCCGCCGAATATGGATGGCTTTCGGGATTCATTTTGGATGGAATTTTGTTCAGGCTTCTGTGCTTGGACTTCCGGCATCAGGGTTAAGTTTTCCGGGATTAATAACTTCAGAATTAACAGGGCCGGTTTGGATTACCGGGGGGAGTTTTGGGGTGGAGGCTTCACCAATTACGCTTGGTTTGGGCTTAATACTTTCCTTCCTTTTATTGAAAAAAGTACTGAAGGATGATCAGGTAATTCTACCATCGTGGCACAAACGAAAAAAGACCGAAATTAAATATTGAAAAATCAATGTCATCAAACTTCGATCATAAGGAGGCAAACAAGTACCCTTTTTTATATGCAGGTATGATGGCAACATTGATACAGATTTTTTTAATGGTGTTTACGGTTTCAGAAAACAGTTTATTTTACGGAATTTACATCAGCTTTCTTTTATGGATGCTTTCAATTGTCCTTTGGATATTAGGACTGTTGGAATTGAAGAAAAGTGGGAAATCAAATGAATCGGGTAATTATATACTGACTACAAAAATTGTTATTACCGGCATTTATCGATTTGTGAGGCATCCGCAGTATTTGGCATACATACTTTTTAATATGGGGATAATTTTCAAGGTTCAGTCAATCCCGGCAGTTGTTTGTGGCATTTTGGCAATTGTTCTGTTATTCGCTGGTATCAGGGAAGAAGAAAAGTTGCTGATAGCCAAGTTTGGAGATCAATACATTAATTATAAAAAGAAAACATTCATCTTTTAAAAATTCATTAATCAAAAATTTAAAACAAAAAATATGAAAAAGTTTACATTTTTAATGATTACAATTTTTATGTCATCGATGGCTGCATTAAAGGCGCAGGATAATGAAACAGCCATTAAGCAGGTTGTTCAATCAGCTTACATTGATGGAATTCATAATCTTGGAAACATTTCCGCTATCGAAAAAGGCTTTCACCCCGGGTTTAATCTACTTATCAAAAGCCAGAACCAGGAACTGATTAAGTACCCGATTTACACCTGGATTGAAAGTGTAAACAAGCGCAAAGCTGAACACCCCAATGGCCCGGATGAAAAAACCACGGTGGAGTTTGTTGAGATTGATATTACCGGAGATGCCGGAATGGCAAAAATCGACTTGTTCAGGGGGGGGTAAGAAAATTTATACCGACTATTTATTCCTTTACAAGTTTGGTGGCGATTGGCAAATTGTTAGCAAGGTTTATCACGGTTATTAAAAGTTGGCAGTCCACAGTCCACAGTTGGCAGTCGGCAGTCCACAGTTGGCAGTCTTCAGTTCACAGTCCAAAGTTGGCAGTCTTCAGTTCACAGTTCACAGTTGGTAGTCTTCAGTAATTAGTTACCAGTAAAAAATTATTAAATTATAGCCATAAATGACAGCGCAGCCAAATGACCATAAATGACTACAAATGACAGCGCAGCCAAATAACTACCAATGACTACAAATGACAATCAATGACAACAAATGACAGCGAAGCAAATGACTATCAATGACAGAGTTTTCATACATATTACTTTTCTTCAGCTATGCTTAAAAACATAATCATCATAACAATCCGGCATTTAATCAGGAATATCAGTTACACGCTTACGAATATTTTTGGTCTTGCCATTGGTTTAGCCACCTGTATTCTGATATTTCTTTACGTACAAGATGAGTTAAGTTACGATCGGTTTTTTAGCAATGCCGACAACATTTACAGGATGGAACCCCATTGGGTTGGGCAGGGCGAGGATAGCCATTGGGCTGCAACATCAGGCGACATACTGCCTGAAATCGTTAAGAGTTATCCTGAAATTGTAAGTAGTGTAAAAATCCACAAACCCTATCAGCCACCCATATTTCAGCGCGATGAAAAGCGGTTTCAGGAGAAGAACGTACTTTATGCTGATTCTTCATTCTTTGAAGTTTTTGATTACCATATCATAAAAGGCGATGCCAAAACCATGCTGAAAGGGGCAGGCAAGATTGTCCTTACCGAATCGACTGCCCATAAGTATTTTGGAGATGAAGACCCAATGGGTAAATTCCTAAAAATTGATTCAACGAGTTTTCTGGTTTCTGGGATAGTGCAGGACACACCTGAAAACTCACATCTAAAATTCGACTTGTTAGTTTCATTGGATCAAATGCGCGCTCTATGGGATCGTGTTGACAAGGAGGGCCCATCAGCGTTTTATTCTTACATAAAATTTGCCGATAAAATATCTGCCGATAAAGTGATTATAAAATATAACCAGAATTTTTATACACATATAGGAATGGTGGTTGCCGGCGACAGCACGAACCTTGATCCTGAGTGGGATGGGGAAATGATTTTTCAGCCGGTAACAAGAATTCACTTGAATGGACACGCCGAAAAAGAAATCGGTGTAAACAGCGACAAGCAGTATGTTTTTATTTTTTCGGCGGTAGCGCTCTTTGTTTTAATTATTGCCTGCTTCAACTACATGAACCTGGCCACGGCCAAATCAACGCGCCGGGGCAGGGAGGTAGGCCTGCGTAAGGTGATGGGGGCTACCCGAAAAAATATTTTCAGCCAGTTTATTGGCGAGTCATTTACGCTTACCATAATTTCGATGTTGTTTGCACTTTTGATTGTTGAAATTGTACTCCCCGAGTTCAACCAATTTATCGATAAACAACTCAAAATGAGTTTATTTTCCAACTTCCCCTTGATGCTGCTGATTATTGGAATTGTTGTGGTTGTTGGATTTCTTTCCGGTACATACCCTTCAGTGTTTATGTCGGGCTTTAGCCCGATTAAATCCATCAAAGGAAATTCTCTTTCCAAAGGAGTAAGTAAATCATCTCTTTATTTACGGCGCGGGCTGGTGCTTGCCCAGTTTGCAATTTCTATTTTTCTGATTATCGGCATACTTACCGTGAATAAGCAATTGCAATTTATCCAGGATAAAAAACTGGGCTTCGACAAGGCCCAGGTTGTGGTTTTGCAAATACCCGACCGGGGATCGATTGAAAAAATGGAGGTATTGAAAAATGAATTATTACAAAATGGAGATATCGTAAATGTTGCAGCTACTTCAAATATTCCCGGCGAACGCATACCTTTTTTAACGGTTAAAATTCCGGGTGACGAAAACGAAAGCGCTGAACAGACCGAAGGTGAGGATGATGGTACATTTGGTATGCGCACCTGGTCGGTTGATTTTGATTTTGTTGAAACGCTGGAAATGGAAATTGCAGATGGGCGATCCTTCTCGAAGGATTTCGGCACTGATGAGCAACACGCGTTTATCATTAATGAGGCTGCGGTGCGCCAACTTGAATTTGAAAATCCTGTGGGGCAGGATTTCGAATTTTTATATGGGATGAGCGAGCCAAAACGGGGAAAGATTATTGGCGTGCTTAAAGATTTTCATTACACATCGCTTCACAATGAAGTTGAACCTGTGCTACTTCACATCCATCCGGTTTACCTGCGCTATATGTTGGTTAAAATTAATACCAATGATGTAAAAGGTATTATGGCTAAAATTGAAAATACTTGGGACGAGCATATTCCATATCTCCCCATAAATTCATTTTTTCTCGACACTTCTTATGATAATCTTTATCGAAAAGAAATGAACACAGGAACCATCCTTGGAATTTTCACCATTATGGCTATTATTATTGCTGTATTGGGTTTGTTTGGGCTGGCATCGTTTGTAACCGAACAACGCACAAAAGAAATTGGTATTAGAAGAGTTTTGGGTGCATCCATACCCGGCATAATTGCCAATTTATCAAGGGAGTTCATTATTATAATCGCGATAGCAAATCTTCTGGCCTGGGTCCCGGCATTTATATTCCTTGAAGATTGGCTCAACGGATTCAGTTTTAGGACAGAAATCAGCCTGTGGATTTTTGCCATCTCTGCTATTGTTTCTTTACTGATTGCCATAGCAACAGTTGGGCTTAAATCGTGGGCAACAGCCCGGGCAAACCCGGTGGAGTCATTACGGGCAGATTAGTGTTGTTTTTGGACTATCATAAAATGAGAGTGAAATTAATGTAGCAATCGCCATAATCTGCGGGAAAAATTATTTTAATGATAGACCCAAAATAGTGACTGTTTATAAAATAACATATAGAAAAATATACGATTTCAGATTAACGATATTAGATTTAAGATGTTGATGATATTCAACACAATCTAAAATCTCCAATTCCCGCACGTGCGGGATCAATCTTAAATCAAAAAATAGTCAAATATATGGACAGATACTAAATAGTTGATTTTATATTTGAGGATAAAGAGGTCTTATTGTAGCAAGTTATCCACATTCAAAGGTCAAGTGTCTCTGAATGTGGATAGCAAGCAAATTATTTAACTTAATAAATAATCAGTTTCCTGATGATGGTTTCATTGTCTCCCCTCAAATGCAGATAGTAAACACCTGCCGGTTGCCCAAAGCAAGAAATTTCCAGTTTTTGGTTAACGGTAGTTTCAGCAAATTCCCGGGTTAAAATTATATTCCCTGACGAGTTAAAGATTGTGGCAACAATTTTCCCTGATATTTGCTCATTCAGATAAACGAAAAATTCTCCATTTCCGGGATTGGGGACTATCTTAATTTTACGGTTCCCGGCTTCCGTTATTGCAACGTACTCATCAATAGTTACCACTTGTTCAGCATGATTTTCACAGCCGTTGGCACCCACAAACCTGTAGTTTAGGGTATGAACACCAACCCCTGCAACTTCGGGGTAGAGCCATCCATCGGTAACACCCGGCCCTGAATATTCGCCGCCCGGCGGGCTTCCTTCGGTGAGTTGGTAGGGTGGTGAATTTAATCCCAACAAGGGTAATGTATCAAAACTAACTTCGGGCAAGGGTAAAAATACGATTGTCAGATCATCGCTGTTTAAACCTTCGCAGGGAAGCTGTGCATAAGCATTCAACGAAAGTTCAACTTCTCCGTTTAGCCGGTCTTCGTTACCCGGAAAATATTTGGTTGACAGCGCTGATGAATTAGTAAAGGTACCATCTCCGGCAGTAAACCAGAAAAAGTCATTCGTGTTTATGGCAATCCCTGAAATTTCAACATAAGGTACATTCTCACAACGCTCCAGATCATCACCTGCCGAAATGATAGGCATGTGATGGATATACAAAGTAGTGTAATCCGATACTGGTGTTCCTGAATAATCCCAGGCTGTAACGGTCAGGTCAACGGTACCGTAAAAAACATCGTCTTCTCCGGGTGTATATGTGGGATTGTTCAAGCTGGCATCATCAAAAGTGCCATCCCCCGAAGTTGTCCATTCTATACTTTCAGCATTTATAATAAAGGCCTCGGTAGTTGCCGAATCTCCTTCGCATATATTAAGATTAGGCCCCGCAGATACTGCCATTTCCAGTTGGCCGCTGGGCGGGAACATAACATAATCGATAAATCCGGCATCGAAACCCGACGAAACAGAATAGTCTTTATCGAAGGACCAGGCAAAGGTATGTTCGCCGGTAGTAACCGGGTAGGATGCCAGGCCCCAGCCATCTTCGCCCGACCATTGTCCCAACACTGAACCATCAATAGAAAACCTGAGAAAGTCATAATTGTTCTCGCTGGATACTAAATAGTAGAAACTGATAGTGTTGTCCAATAAAATATCCATGGTAATCGAAATAGTACTCGACTGGTCATCTTCAATGTCGCCCGATTTCATGCAATACGCACCTTCGTAGGGGGCGAAATTATCAATCAGCCAGTTGGTGTCTCCCGAAAATTCCCATTCGTACTGGCTAAAATCTCCGCTTTCAAAATCCTCGAAAATAAACCCGACCGAAATTGCCACTGTACCCGAGGCTGAATAATTGTTATCGGCTATGGCTTCAATTTCGAAGTTTGAAGTATATCCCATTGGGGTATTTTCGCTAATTTCAATTTCAAATTCAGCAATGCCTGTAGAACCGCCATTGATTTGGTCGATGGTGTAATTGGCTTCAAGAATTGTTAAAAACGGATCGTTGATGCTTAGTTCATTTACAATATTGTATGCCCTTCCGCCTCCTGTATTTTTTATGTTCACAAATAATTGCACAATTTCTCCAGGTTCGGGGTGGCCGTTGTTATCATCTTCGTAATGCGAGCTGCCAATGGAAAGGTTCGGGGCAAAAGCTTCGAGGTAAATATAACTGTTGTAGAGCGCTGCTCCTGCTTCGATAGCTGAAGATAGTACAATGTTATGGCCATCGGACACCTCATCAGAAACCTCAAACTCAAAAGCGTTTTCAATTAGCCTGGTTTCGCCCGGTTCAAAAGATTCCAGGTATTCAAGGCTGTCCGTCAGGCTAATATATTCATCGGATGTTGTTAGCATCATCTCGCTTGCATCCACAGTATTTTCACTAATATTTTTAAGCTCGATGGATAAAACTGCTGTTTCTCCATATTCGATAATACTGTTATCGCCCGACTGAACAAAAACATCCCTGATCACGATATCATTTACACCATCGGTCGAGAAAACCAGTTCTTTGGTATTTTGCATCCCGTTGGCATCTTTCAAATAAAATTCCATATCGATGGCTTCGTAAGGATGTGTGGGTGTGCCCTGAAGTAGTCCATTTTCGGTAACGTTCAATTCCGTTTGCATGTATTGCGGCTCCAGGGTAACCCTGGTGTTGGGCTCAAGCTGTGTATTTGAAATATCCAAAATCATGGTATTAAAATCGTCCCCATCCGAAATGCCGGCAAACCATTTATTATAATATGATATGAGGTATTCACCATAGTAAAGTTCAATTTTTCCATCAGGATAAAGGCTAACAGCAAAATTCTGCTCATTATCTGTTGAGTATTCCCTGCTATCCCACCTGAAAGTTGCCTTGGTCGAGTTGCCTTCATACCACATACTTCCGCCTCCCTGAACTTGCAGGGTTTTGCTCATCATTGGCGAAATATTACGCATATTATTAAGCAGGTTTTGTTGGTCGATCAAAAATATCCAGGGGTAATTATCATCGTTAAACATCAAATACCCGTCGGTGTGCAGGTAAACTTTGTCGTAGGTTTTTCCGTAAAACGGGAAATCAAAAGCAATTTCCTTTTCGGCAAATCCGGAAGTTTGATTATTTGGCGTTAGTTGCTCCCCGGTAATTGCCGGAAAATCATCGATGCCCTGTTGGCTGGTATATACTTGTTTGATTTTCCATTGGTAAGGCTCGGTTCCATTATATCCGATCATTTGGTTTTGGTAGGGTTCGTTTACAATTCCTGCAGGAAGCTCATCGTTGAGTATGCCCGGTTTTTCAAACGATATGTTTGCATCAACATAAAGCATGGTCAAATCATTTTCGTTGAGTTGCACGCTGGTCTGGGTACATGGAATTTCATTGGTGCCAAAGGTGTAATCCATCAACGAATAATTGTTAATCATGCCTGTGCCCCCGTTGTATGGGTCATTTTCATCGACAAGTAGGAAGAATCTTGCATCTTCACCACTGCCAACATGATCAAGAAAGCGGGTTACATCAAGGCCAAATTCCAGGGTTTTGTCTTCGGGATTGCTGCCGCCGGTCATAAATTTGTCGCCACCCTGGTACGACAGGATGGGAAAATCGATGATGAATTCCGGTTCAGTTGCGCCGGGAGTAGTTGCTAGCCCAGCCATTACTTTTAGTTTATTTCTTGAATCGTGGGTTAAAGTAACTTTGAAGGTAACCTGGGGATCGGTATTTTCTTTTGCTTTAATAACATGAACCATTCCATTCCATGGGCCACCCTGGGGATTCATTTTCCTACAAAGCCCACTGTAGAGTAAATATGCAAAACCATCATCTCCCCACGAGGAGGCATAATAACTGTTGGCAAGTTTTACGCCACCCATTTCCCAGTCGAGGATATTTATTACACCATCATTATTAATATCCTGGTCGTTGGTGTATTGGCCGTCATTATTAAGATCGTATCTGATGGAATCGTGGTAACCGACAATACAAAGGGCGTGGTTTGCATAAGTGGCTAATTCGAGCAGCAGATGTTTTCCTTCTTCAGGGGTTCCGGGAGGCAAGGTGAGATTTGCCGCGTTAGCCGCAGTGTAAATATTGCCAACACCACCTGTTTCTTCACCATTTAGGTGATTTGCAATCCAGTGCTTCAGGGTGTTTAAGCCTTCTTCGTTGGTAACATCAATCGAGTAAAAATCCCACACCCTGTTTTTTAATGCGCTGTAATAAAGGTCGTATCCGTTTATCCAGCGGGCGCTACCGCCGTAACTTAACGAACCGCCATATTCCAACACATTGGGAGTGCCTGCGTATTTAATGATGTTCCAGCTATCGAAAAATGAACTGGCAATGCCCGATCCATTTCCGCTCCAGTTATATACAAAGTGTGTGGGGTATTGATTTTCGATGACATTAGAAGGTAAATCCCGTAGCCTGTTAATTTCGTAAGTAAAAGTATATGCAACACCGCTGGCCTGGCCGCATTCCAGTGCAACCTGGTCGAATATCGGTCTGAACCAAGGCTGTTCCGAATTGTCAACAACTTCCGGTAAATCCCTGGTTTTGCTTTCTTTAGGTAGTTTAAGTTCTGGCAGGGTTTCAAAGGCTTTAAAATCTTCGTCAGTAAACAAGGGCAAACCATCGATATAAATTTTGCCGTCTTTTTTTTCAATCTTACCATCGTATTGTTGGGCAAAAATGGCTGGTGTAATGGATGTGAGAATAAAGGTTAAGAGAAATCCAAGTATTAAACTTTTCATAGTAATTGATGTTAGTTTGAATTGTAAAATGCAAAAATAGCGGAATATTGATTAAAGGAAAACGAAATATTTTCCGGAGTTAGTTGTAGTTGAAGGAAGCCATGAAACGAAGCGGGGAATAAATAATTATCTTTGTACAAAATGGAAAATTGATAAATGGCAAAATATAAATTAGAATTTGAAAAAGGATTAAATGAATTTGTTGATGAATTGAAGAAATATGTATCTACAGATACTGGTGATTGGACAATAAAGGGATTTATTGACATTTACAAAAACATTTACACAATTTCATCTGATACAAAAATTGTATCAAAAATTCTTGAAATACACATATTTCCTGAAATTCTCAGATTTGCTGAAAAAGCCGGATATAAAATAATTTTAGCAGAACATCAAAACTGGTATCCTGATTTGACTTTTGTGCACAAACAAAATGATAAGGTCAAATTCGCACTTGATTTAAAAACTACATTTAGAAGAAACAATAAAACTGCGGGATTTACTCTTGGTAGTCATGGTGGATATTTTAAAGAAAGAGACAAGGATAAAAACATTCAATTTCCATATAATCAATACACAGGACATTATTGTTTAGGAATTATTTATACAAGATCGGATTTTGAAAATGATTTGGCAGAAACAGAGATTTATCAGGTAAATGAGCTTGCTGTACAATATGGAGATATACAAGACCCAAGAAGTGAAAGAAAAGTTACCAAAATTGAAAATTTGAAATACATTACTTCTGTAATAAAAGATTTCGATTTTTTCGCAGCACCAAAATGGAAAATTGCCAGTGATAGACAAGGTTCTGGAAATACAGCAAATATTGGTTCAATAAACGATATCGATGATTTAAAATCGGGGAACGGTGTGTTCAGCAAACTGGGTGAAAACTGGTTTGATGAATATTGGATGAATTATGGTAGTGCAACAATGATTAAGGATGGGAAATCAATAAAAATCTCAAGTATTTGGGATTTTCTTGAATTTAAGGGGCGAAGTGATTTATTTGATAAAGTAGTTGCTAAAGGCGCTAAAAGGAGGGATAAAGCATGAAAAAAATATTTGTTCCCCCAATCAAATCTCAAGGAATTAAAACTAAACTTGTTGATTGGATAAATTCCAATGTGCAAGATGTTCAATATGAAAGATGGGTCGAGCCTTTTATGGGTACTGGAGTTGTGGCATTCAATATTAGACCAAAAAACGCTATATTATGTGATAGTAATCCTCATTTAATTAATTTTTATAAGGCACTTCAAAATAAAGAAATTACAAGTGGTTTGGTCAAAAATCATTTAACTCTTGAGGGTAAAAAACTTCTTAATTCAAATGGAGATTATTATTATGAGGTTCGAGACAGGTTTAATAAAAATGGTAATCCAATAGATTTTTTGTTTTTAAGTCGTTCATGTTTTAACGGAATGATGAGATTTAATAAAAAAGGTGGATTTAATGTTCCTTTTTGTCGCAAACCAAATAGGTTTGCCCAAGCTTTAGTTACCAAGATTTCAAATCAGGTGAATTATATTTCTCAAATAATAGATGCTGGAAATTACACTTTTATTAATCAGGATTTTAAAGAAACATTAAAGGAAGTTAAGCCAACTGATTTAGTATATTCAGACCCTCCATATTTAGGGCGACATGTTGATTATTTTGATTCCTGGACAGAGGAAGATGAAATTTTATTAAATAATGGATTAGAGGATTCAAAAGCCAAATATATACTTTCTACCTGGTTAAGTAATAAATATCGCACCAATGAGTATGTTTTTTCGGTATGGAAAGATTGTAAAATTTCTACTAAGGAGCATTTTTATCATGTTGGGGCAAAAGAGGATAATCGAAATGCGGTTTATGAAGCTTTATTAACAAACTTTGATGTAAAAGACAGTATTTCAAATCTAACTATGAAAAACCGTATTGATAAGGATGAATCTCAGCTAACCAGTAAGACAAAAGTATATTCGATTCCAAAACAACTTAGTATGAATTTGGCAGAAGCAAAAGCGGCAATTATTTAATTTAGCTAATCTATTTATTACCAATAATCTAATCCGGCTTGTGAATCCACAAAGCCGGTTTATAATAAAAAAATCCGATGCCATCGACACCGGGTTTTAATTTCAGAATTTTAAAGAAGGAAATTATTTTCGCTGTAAATACAGTGCCCTCCCAAAAAAATAAATGTATGTTCCAAGAATCAATGTAATGGCAATTTTTGAAATGAAACAATATTTGGTGCAGTAAAATGCTTCTCCTACATCGAAAAAACAAGAAATGCATCCAACTATGGATAGCCCGACCCAAATAAAGAATAAAATAAGGGGCAACAGTAGCGAGTACTTTATCATTACAGTTTTCATAATTGTATTTTTAGTTTGTTGATAAAAATATTTTTTGTCTGCCCCCATAGTGATGGTTAGCAACCTCCCGATTCACCCGCGGGTTCGGCATGGCCCATTTTTTCAAGTGCTTTGTCGTATTCCAGCGGATAGTTCATTTCCCAGTTTTTCCAGCCCCCGCCAAGGAATTTTACATTGGTAAATCCCAGCTTTTTCAGTGCATCAGCAGCCATTACCGAACGTTTTCCTTTTTTGCAATATACAATAATTTCATCTTCTTTAGTTGGAGTGTATGACATTTGTTCCTCCCAAAATTCGTCATTGTTCATTTTAAAAATCACCAGGCCACCGGGAACATTAATGGAACCCGGAATAAATCCCGGGAAGTGTTCCATGGGTTCACGAACATCAAGGAGGTAAAACATCTCGAAACCATCGATCTTTTGTTTGAGTTGATCAACGGTAACCGTTTTTAAGGTGCTTTGAACTTCTGCAACCCATTCATCAGCCGAGTTGTAGATTTTTTCTTTGCCACACGAAGGTAAAATCATTAATGCGGCAAACATTGTTATAAAAAATAAACTTGTGATTTTTTTCATTGCGATCATATTTTCTGGTTTGTATTTATTTCAATTCTTTATTATGCTTCTACCTCTTCAATTTTCCTTTGCTTTTTGCGGGTCTTTTTTTCTTCAACAGGCTTAAGCACCGTCCTGGAACCTGCCAAAATTTCTTCTTCAATATGGCGGGATTCTGTTTCGTTTATCTCTTCCCAGCCTGTGATCATCGCTTTAAGGTTAGAGCCAATTGTATGCCCTGTTGTGATAAGATACAAGTGAATGATAGTAAAAGAAATAACGGCAAAAGCCCCGAGTGTATGAAGAATAGCGATGGTTTCAAGGCTTGATAATTCAACTCCCTGAACAGGATAATGAAAATTGTAGTATAAAAACCCCGTTAGAAACATAACAGGAAAAACCAAGATCTTAAGTCCGCCATAAACAATTCTCTGCAATGGATTGAGCTTACTTAAAATACTTTTTCCGGCCGGGTGTGGTGCTTTTTTAAATATCCCGGAAAGGTAAAACTGTATTTGTGCTTTCAGGTTTTTGCTTGTTGGGAGGTATTGTTTCCATTCGCCGGTGGTGAAATCCCAAAAAATGGTAAAGACAGTTAATACCAAAAACGACCAGGCTGCAATATTGTGTACTTTAACCGAAGTTTCAAAGCCAAAAAGCGAGTAGGAGCTGTGTATTTCAAAGCCGGTAAGTATGAGTGTGAAAACCAGAACGGCCTGCGACCAATGCCAAAACCTTTCGTATCCTTTGTATAAATATACTTTTTTCATAATTGTTAGTTGTTTAAGTGTTGATTCAATTTGCATTTTTTGCCTGATATTACTCTACATGTCGCGTGGACAATTACGCCAATTATTGAAGAAATTATGAGGAGGATACCCAGAATTTCTACTCCGGCATTGTAATCCCTTCCGGGAAGATAAAAATCTCCCAGTGAGGCAATCCTGCTGTTTTTCCTGTCGTGACACTCCACGCAGGTCAGCGACTGTTCTTTTGGTGCAACCTGGTGGTTGAGTGGCCAGTACATCTCTGTTTCTACAAAATCGTAAGCGCCACTATAGGGTAGCCCTACATAATCCATCCCTTTTTGAGAAGCTTCGTCCCAGTTGAAATCTTTCCAATAAGCACCTTCTCCAAATTCCTTGTCCCAGAGTTTTGGCTGAATTAGCGTTTTGTTTACGGTATCATAAATCTGACGGCCACGGTGAACTTTTACAGGCCATATTTTTGATGGCTGAATGGATTTTTGGCATAAGCCCTTGTCCATGTATGAGCCATCCAGCGAGTTCATCTGAACAGGAATGGATTCGATTTTGTCTTCGATAAGCTGATGTTTGGCTATGCCGTTAAACCAGAAATACTCAGGAACCACGTGATCGTCCCAGACGAAAGTACCCTTAATCGAAAGGTATTTATGATTTCCGTCTTCATCATTTTCGTGCATTTCATGGCCGTCCGCTCCCAGTTCGCCGGCAGTTGACCAATCCCAAATCATTTTGGTAGAATTGGCTTTTGCGTAATATGGAATATGACAGGTTTGGCAAGCTACACGCCACAGGTGGTCATCAAGAACCTTGTCGTCGTGTGGTTTATCGGTGTGGCATTGCTGACAGCTTACCCTGTTTTTATTCTCCGATGACAAAGCATAAACTTTTCCTGTAATATTATGGTTTTCGGTTTGGTGGCATTCGATGCATGCCATGTCTTCTCCTTCTTTGGCCATGTGAACGTCTATCTCGCGGGAGCAGTCGAGCATAGCTTGATCCAGGTCGCCATGTTTAACATTGTTTCCACCGCCTCCCCAGAAGTGGCAAACTCCGCAGTTTTCTTTACGCGGACTACTAACACTGCTTGCAACCAGGTTTAGGTCAACGCTTGCTTTTGGATACCCGGCTGCACCTTTTTCCTTTTCGTAAGTATCGGACTGGTCGTGGCATATAAGGCAGTCGATATTGGTGGGCTCGTTGAAATCGAAGGATTTATCTCCCCACCCATAACCAATATGACAACGGGTACATGTAGCCTCACTTCCATTAATACCAATACAAAAATTGTTAAGGATATTTTTTTTACCCAACGATACAACGCCTTTGCCTTCTATCACCTCATCGCGTTCCCATTTCCAGTGTGCAGTTTCCATAATTTCCGTGTCGCGTTGGTTATGACAACCCAGGCAGGCTGCCGTAACCTCATGGGCGTTTTCAAAATCTTGCTGTAGTTCTTTAAATTTTGAATGATCGACTTCCTTGTGCGGGAGTCTCTTTTCTTTCAAAACATAATTTTCTAACTTCAGTTCTTTTTTTGAATAATCAGCGCCTGCTTGTTCTTCATCATCAAAACCCAACAGGGTGATGATAAATATTGGCAGAAACAGCGCCAACAGGAGTATCCCAAACTTTTTCATCTTAGAATTTCTATTTAGTTTTTGATCTTATTTTCATTGTTACAAAATTAACAGTAGTGTAATGATCTATATTGAGAAGTGGTTGATATTGGATTCTATGTTTATTGATTTGTATCAATACATGTTTTGATGTTTGTTTTTAAATTCTTGATTTAATGTTTATTTTTGTCAAAATCAAATAATCAGAATTACTATGAGATCTACTGTGGTAAATAGTACATGCACTGTTGACAGGACAGGCCATTGCAAATGTTTTGATGTGTTGACAGATGAGCAGCGCGAACTGATAAATAAAAAACAAGTCGAAGTATTTTATAAAAAAGGGGAAATAATTGCCAAGCATGGTGCATTCGCATCACATATCATTCAGCTCGATGAAGGACTTGTAAAAGTGTATCTTGAAGATAATAGTGATACCCTGATTCTGAAAATTATTGGACCGGGAAGCCTCATAGGTCTTTCGGCTTTATCAGACGAGGGCGATACCTTTAAATTTACCGCTGCTGCCTATAAAGATTCTGTGGCAAGGCTAATCGACATCAACACCATAAATACCTTATTCGCGAAAATGGTGTATTTGCATCGAAGTTAATCAACATCATGAGTGATAATGCCAACCAGATCAACAATCGTTTTTTCTTTATGACACACAGGCAATCTTATGGCCGCCTGGCCGATTTACTGCTGTGCCTGTCGGGAAATATTTTCAGATCTCCTAAATTTGATATGGGACTTACACGTAAAGAACTGGCCGAGCTGGCGGGCATGTCAACCGAAAATGTGGTGAGGGTATTAAAGAGTTTCCAAAACGATGGCCTTATTGAAGTTGATGGAAAATCATTTATAATTATCAATCCTGACGGGCTGCGAAGGCTTTGTACCATTGGGTAGCTTAGAAAGTCAAAAACGGGGTCTTCCCCCTTGTTTAATTCAAGTTACTGTGCCACCAAATCGCAGATACAATGGCAATAATTGCAGCAATGAGTACAACATACATATAAGGATAAAAATTACTGTTTTAAATTCCAAATCAATGGTGTCCGGTTAATTTAAATAGATTCTTCGCTACGCTCAGAATGACAAGGCTTTATATGAATTTATGGAGGGGAGGGCTTGGGTGGCGGCGAAGCCGCCACCCAAGCCCTCCCAAGAACCGTAATCATCTGTCATTCTGATCCGCCATTTGGCGGAGAAGAATCTACAAATGGGATAATACTTTTCTACGGACAACAATGATTCTAAATCATATTTCTAATCTCAAAATTGTCCAACATTTTGTAGCAATGGCTGTTTTTATTATGGTAAAACAATAAAACCTATGTTTGAAGTTAACTTATTAAGTTCAGTCTAAAAACTCAAAAACTTCAGATCCCGAAAGCTTTCGGGAAGGGGACTTACGGCTTTTTATACTGGACTCATTATAATTTTCATATCTTTGCTAATACTATAAAAAATTGGTATATGTCAACCACAGAATTGCAAAATATCCTAATTAGAAAGATTCTTGATATTGAGAACCTGTTTACACTTGAGCAGATCAATTCGGTTTTAGTGGGGTTGAATGAAAATAAAAAAGTTCAGCTTTCTGAAATAGATCAATCGTTTGTTTTAAAAGGAATGGATCAAATTGAGAAAGGAGACTTTTTAACAAATGATGAAGTTTTTGATAAAGCTGAGAAATGGTTAAGCGAATAATTTGGTCGCCGTTAGCATCAGATACTTTTCAGTGTTTGCTGGTTTATTATGAGCAAAAAACAGGATCCAAAAAATATAGTTCAAAGCTTAATTTGCAAATAAAAAGCAGTATCTCACGCCTATTGGTTTTCCCGTTCATTGGCGCTCCAACGCAATTTGAATCAGTAAGAATTGTAATAGAAGGGAATTATAAAATCATTTACAAAGTCACCGAATCCATAATAATGATATTGATGGTTTGGGATACACGACAAAATCCTGAAAATTTAAATCTCCAGAAATTTCTCGATGGTTTTAATGATTGTGCGCCTGAATTCGTTTCAATATTTGAAGAAAAAATATGAAAATAAATCGTCCTAATGAAGGAATTAATATAAATTACTTCAACGTAATGAAAGAATTCATAGTATTTCCTTTAATAGGAGGATAGTAAATTCATTGATCTATTAATTAGTGTTGGTCTTTTTAGTCGGGTTTTAAATATCAATAGCCACATCCTTTAGGGTGTGGATTAAATTTAAATGATAAAGAACCCCCGCCTTTTGGCTGTCAATGCCGAAGGCATTGACAGCCAAAAGGCGGGGGAATTACCGCTAAATTCATTAATCCCCGGGTTAACTCGCCTCGCTGCGAAGCGGGAATCCGGGGCTATTGAAAAGCATTGACTTTATGGACGCGCATTAATTAGTGAACTACTGTCATTAATTCAGGATGGGCTTTTAATGGATCGATATCTTTATCCTGGTAAAGCAAGGGTAAATGATTTTCGATACAAAGCGGAAGTTTGTTAAACGAAAATAAAAATGCCGGCAATGCAGGATTTTGCAAGCCGGTTTTGGTTTGGGGATAGTTGTGGGGAATTAATGCTTGATTATTTTTGAGATTCCTTTAAATTCTCCTTTGTGGCCAATGAATTGCAATTGGTAAATTCCCTCCTGTAAAGTTGAAAGGTCAAAGTTTTGATTACGAGCAACAGTACCCGACCGAACAATTTTGCCATTGATGTCAACAACCCGGACAATTGAAATTTGATCAGCGTTATCGATAGTAATGAAATCTGTTGTTGGGTTTGGGAATACTTTAAAAATTTCTGATTGTGTTTTTCCAATATCGCTGATGTCGGTTCCTGTTATGATGATGTCGTCTATTTTAATTTTGCCACCAGCTTCCACCAATGTTCCTGCCGAAGACGTGTCGTTTGTCATAATCCATCTAAGGTAGAGCAAGGCCTGGTTGCTACAATTCTCAGGCAAAGTGAGGCTTTCCAGCACACCGGTTTCCCAATCGTTGGCTGTAACTATAGCCGAATTTGGAATAACAATCCACTCACCGCTTTCACCAATTTTGTAGTCAAGCCTAAAATCGCGAGGCCCGGGATCGTTGCCGCCGGAACTCAATTTTGAGCTGAGGGCAAGTGTACCATAATTTTCGGTGTTAATCCCGATAACCCAGCATTTTAGTTCTGAGCCGCTGTTCCAACCTGTGGCCTGGGCAGCTTTTGTTGTTGCAGCATTTTTGTAATCCAGGGCGCTGGTTCCACCAATTGTGCTAATCTCCTTGTCGGGATTTTGATCGATACCCCCATCGGCAATAGCATCAGCAGATTCATCCGGAAAATTCCATTCCACGATCACTTCTTGTGCAAAAATTGAGATGCCCAAAAGCATCAATACCATGAATAGTGTACTCTGTTTTTTCATTTTTGTAGATTTGTTAATGATTAAAATATTTGATTCATAAATTTTTCAATTTTTTACAGACACCCTTTGCGTACAGACAAGGCATGCCTTGTCTCTACCCCAATGCCCCAAATCCTATTATTGTACAGACAAGGCATGCCTTGTCTCTACGGCAATGCCCAATGCCCCATTATTGTGCAGACAAGGCATGCCTTGTCTCTACGGCATTGCCCAATGCCCCATTATTGTACAGACAGGCATGCCTTGTCTCTACCCCAATGCCCAATGCCCCATTATTGTGCAGACAAGGCATGCCTTGTCTCTACCCCAATGCCCAATCCCCAAATCCCGCGCCTACAACCTATATTCAATTTTTCCCATCACATACCTTCCGGGCGACAGCCGCAGTTTTTTATCAATGGGCTGCCTGTCGAAAATATCCTGGACAATTATTGATGCCCGCCAGTGTGGTGTAATTTGTTTCCATAGATTGATATCGAAAATCTGGTAGGCTTCAATCTTTTCGGTGTTGTATTCATCTCCCCATATTTCGCCAACAAAATTGCTTGTAAGTGTTGTGTTCACTATTTTATTTTGCCAGCCGAGGCTTATAAATGCTGTATGCATTGGAACTTCGGCCAAAAACTTTCCTTCGAGGGTTTTGGCGGGATTATCCTCATCCACATCAAATTCCATAATCTTAGAATGGTTGTAGGCATACCAGGCATTTATCGATACATTTTCGAATACTTTCCATTTAGCATTTACCTCGAAACCATAAATTTCTACTTTACTGATATTTTGCCTTTGCAAAACCGGTTTTATGTCGTTGCCGCCCGTGTCGATCGAATCGCCGTTGGGGACAAAATACTGGAAGTTGTTGCCTTGAGAATAATAAACACTTGGTTCGGAACTAAGATTTGGTAGCAGCTTCCAGTTAAGTCCCCATTCATAAGTAGTTATAGTTTCGGGGGCAAGTTTGGGGTTTGCCAGTTTAAAGCCCTTGCTTATTTTTCCTGATTTACTCAGGTCGTCAAGCTTGGGTGGGTTAAACCCCGTAGAAAATGAGAGGTAACTTGAAAGGCTTTTATTGAACACGTACATCCCTGATAGTTTTGGGCTAAATGATGTCCAGGTATTATCTTCAAAAACTTCGCTGCTTTGTTGTGGAAAGCCTGTAGTTGAAGTTGGGTCGGTAACTTCGAGGTTACCATCGCGGTAGTTGGCCAGATCGAGCCGGACACCTGCAATAAATTTGAGTTTACTATTGGTCAAATCAAGTTCATTCTGGGCAAATATTCCCGCAAAGCTTAGTTTACCTTTGTATCTTATTTTATCGGTGAAAGTGAGATAAATATCTTTTGAATCGACCAATCCATCTCTTAAGTCGATGCCAAAGGTTATTAACTGGTTTTGAGAGAAATTCCTGCTTGTGGTCATCCAAATTCCTTTATCTGCCTTGCGCGAATCAGTGTAATACAAACGATAAACCCCGGTGGAATTCACAGTTTCGCTTTGTCGGTCGTATTGTTCAATCTGGGAAAAAGCGTTGGCCGATATTTTTATACTTCCTGCTGTACCTTCATATTGGGCTCGTGCAAACTGAACCTGGTACCTGTCATAGCCTCCGTCATCTTCAAAAACCTTTTTTCCGTTCCCTTTTTTTTCATCATGATATTGGTATGAAATTTCCAGTTTGTGATTTTTATTAAAATGATAACCAAACAATCCGTTTGCATCACCTTCACGGAGATAGGATTTGCTGTGAATGGAATCGCGGGTTTCTACCGGCTCAATGATGTAGCCATTGCCCTGCCGGTAAAATCCGTTCAATCCCCAGTAAAAACCTTTGCCATTTTGTGTTTCATCTTTACTTGCTGAAAAGTGTCCTCCAAGTGTGTTCATCGAACCGACTTGCAATTCTGCATTTAGCTGTAAATCTTTTTCCGGTTTTTTTGTAATTACATTTATTACGCCACCCATTGCATTCATTCCATAAAGCGCTGAACCGGGGCCTTTCATTACTTCAATTCTGTCAACATCCTCAGGCCGGATTATCGACCACTGAATCTGTCCGCCTGAAACCTTATTGAGTGGCACCCCGTTGAGCAAAATAAGTGTGCGGGAAGTTCCGTCCAATCCACGCATTGTTACACTCGTGTTTTTTGAAAAGATGCCCCAGCTCCGGTTTACATAAACATTTGAAATGCTCTGCAAAGCGTCATCAATATTTGTGGCAGGATATTCCTTCACTTCAGCTTTACCGATCTTGGCCATCCTTGCAGGGATATCTTCAATTTTTCGTTCGGTGCGTGTGGCTGTGATTACCACAGGGCTTATTTCAACTTTTAATTGTTGAAGCTGAAAATTCATTACCATATTCTTATCAGAAACTACATTGATAAGTACCGAATCAGACAGGTATCCAATAAATGATGCGGAGAGCGTGTATTTTCCCGGCTTTAAATCTTTAATAATAAAATCTCCAGAGCTATTGGCTGATGATCCTGCTTTTATTTCATTCACAATTATGCTTGCCCCGGGCAATGCTTCGCCACTTGATTTATCAGTAACCTTTCCGCTGATGGTGAATTGTGCGGAAACGCTCATTCCTAAAAGCATCAATGTGAGTAATATGTAAAATTTGAATTTCATTTTCTTTACGTCTTAATCCTGTCAGGGTTTCCCCGAATGCTTTCAGTGATTTTTTACTACTTGTTTGCAATAGCAATGTAGTTGTTTTAATAGTGATATTCAGGCACTTTGTCAGTGTTCCTCTAATATCAATTTTGGCGAAAGCGCTAAATGATGTGGTTTATATGCCCAATGATTATTTTATCAAATGCCGAAAGCTATCGAGTTTTTTTCATTCATATAGCGCAACCACTACGTGGTAGTTTTTCTTTAGGGATATTGATTTACTACAATACCTAAACTTTCCGAAGTATCGGAACAGGCTATACTGAGTTTTTAGCAACCCGGTACAGCCTGTCCCGCCTATGCGGGAGGTTTCGCTATTTGAATTTCACTACCGCCATATTTAATTCTCAAAATATTCATCTTAATGCCTTCTTTATATGATGTTTAAATTTCTATTTACTAAATCAAAGAGGTTTAATAAAATCGCTGAATGCTTTCGGGGCTGACAGGATTTTAATAAATTATTTATCCTGTACTTTAATGTCAATAATTATCGTCCCGGAATTTGTGCCTTCAACTTCAATTACCCTGAAAATTCCGAATAGTGCATCCTGGGTTTTAAAAGAAAAAGTTTTGCCAGCTACAAGATTTTTCGCTTTACGTTTTCCGCTGCCTTCGGCATACGAAACCACGAGCAGGCTGTCGTTGGCGATGGCATAAATATCGTCAGGCGGTAAATCAAGTTCGATAAACCTGGTGGTTTTGCGGGTATCCCAATTTTCAAGATTTCCTTCATAAACCCCATTCTCGACATTTGCACCCGGAGAAGCAATTACATTTTCATCTTCACCATAATAGTAATAGATTAAGTCGATGGACTCCTGATTTTGAAAAGCCTGGTTTTAATCTAAAACACCTAAGTCGAAGGAGAAAAAACTCCCGGGGCTTGTTAAATTCTGCGCACTCATTTCGACTGATTCGAGAAAACGAACCGGCCCAAAACCTGAGCTTGTGTCCCTGGTAATTGTTACCGAAACCGAATCGAAAAGCAGGTTTTTATCGCGGACAATAAAAGTCCAATATTCTGTATCGTTAAAAGTTTTGGTAAAAGATTTATTTACAGTGAACCCTTGTATATTCATGCTTGTGTCCAACACCCGTGATCCATCTTGACGGGGAACTGATTTGATGGCATACAAGTTTGTCAGGTTTGCGCTACCGCCGCAGGCCTTTATGGTAAATGTCATCAACTGCCCAAAAGGAATGGTGCTGTTGGAACTGATACTCCCGGCTTGATTGACAAGTTGAATGTTTGGCGGAAGCTGTGGTTTGTTGTCTTTTTCGCAGGAAGAAAAAATAGTGAATGTTAAGAAGAAAAATAAAACAGCGACCTTACTTATAAAAACTTTTACAAGATCAAGTGAAGAATAAGCTTGCAAACCTAACAGGTCGATGTTTTCAACAGTTTTGCCCAATGCATTCTTGCCAGGAAGGTTTGTCGGAAAGGAAGACCTGTTAGGTTTTATACGATATGTACAAAGAAACATATCCATAAGCTGATCATATTCTCGATTTAGAAATCTCATCGTTTTTAGTTAGAAAATTTGGAAAGAAATTTTGTGAAAATGTTGCTAATGCCTGCGCCCAACAATCCGCCGCCCAGGCCAAAGGCAAACCAGGAAATAAAGGGAGTAATAAAGCCATGCTTAATAAAAGCTCCGTATTGATACCCGGTACTTGCCGAGATGAGCAGCCTGCCGAAAGGGATGACCATATACGAAAGGCCGGCAATTACGGCAAGGAAGAAAGCATACTTTTTGAATTTGCCGTCCACTTGGTAGCAAATGTCGAGCATAACACCGGGGAGCATAAAGTTGAATCCCATCAAGGGGTCGTTGAAACCAAAAACAGGAAAAAGAAACAGCAAGCCAATGCCAAGTGAAGAAATGGAGGAGGCATAACGCAGGCTTGAACTCATTCGGCCAATCATTAGCAAGCACATAAATTCGAGCCCGTGGTGGCCGGGAATACTCAAGGGGTTTTTGAAGTGTGCATGCAATAGAATCGCTATTGCCCCAACGCCCAATAAAAACAGAATTTCGAGTATGCGTGCAAGGCTACTGCTATGAGTGAGACCGGATATAGTCTTTACTTGCAACTTTCCAGTTTGTTTTTCCATCTTCGGTATATTTTTCTACGATCAATGTGATTTTGTGATTTTTCATTACCGGCCTAAACCATTCATGCACCCATATTTTATTTTCGCCAAGGTAAGGTTTGTCAAGCCTGATCAATATTTGTTCAATTCCAAAATCGTCTTTCAGTTCCTGAGGGCTAAAAAATCCCGGTTTAAGTTCTCTCAGTTCTTTTTGCTTTTTAAGCCAGATAAAACGGCCATCGCTTCCATTTTTTCTTAGTCCTACAGCAGCCAAAGCTCCTATTATGCCATCGTGTGTTCCGGTGAGTCCCTCAAGGTAAATATCGAATTTCGAAACGATCACTTTGGCTTCATCCTGTGTTAACACCTGGTACTTTGCCCTGTTGCCCCATTGAAGTACGAGCCTTGGTATTTCTAACTCCCTGACAATACAGATACCAACATCAGAACCTTCGGGAGCAATTTCCAATAAAAAACTCCGGCAAAAGTTTTTCATCTCAATGTATTTTTCGGTTTCAACCAGCAGGCAAGCCGAACTATTTTGGGAGGTGTAGCGAATACCGGGATGGATAAAATTCTGATGGCGTGTAATGCCGGACACCATTCCCAATCCGGCTTCCTCAAGTTTCGATGCCATAAGCCTGGCATGAAAACCGGTTCCCCTGGATTCGGTGGTGTCAGTATCATCTATGCCAACAAGATATTTCATAATTCATTTTTTGCAAAACTAATGCTATTCCTGTATTTGAAAAGCAGCGTCAGAAAATGTGGGCGCAAAAATAAATTGAAAAGATTTAGGATTGGATTTAAATTATGCTAATCGGCAATCTGTTGTGTTCGTTTCCGGTAAACCCTTTTCGAAACCAAGATGCTGATCTCGTACAGGCCAAGCAAAGGGATGGCTACCAGTACCTGGCTGAATACATCTGCCGGGGTAATAATTGCCGAAACTATAAGAACTACCACAATCATTATTTTGCGGCTCTTCCTCATTAAATCAGGGGTGATAATGCCGACCTTGGTTAGGAAGAATACAAAGATGGGTAGCTCGAAGACTACCCCAACAGCGAAGGTAAGAGAGACAACAGTGCTGATATAAGAAGTTAGGGCGATTTGGTTTTCCACACTTGCGCTTACATTGTATGATCCCAGAAACATTACTGCCAGAGGTACGATGAGGAAATAGCTGAAGGATATTCCAACCAGGAAAAGGAATGAACTCCAAAAAACAGCGCCTCGTGTATGCTGTTGTTCGTGTTTGTAAAGTGCGGGTTTTACAAATTTCCAAATCTCGAAAATAATGTAGGGAATGGCAACGATAATTCCCGCGAAAATGGAAATATACAAATGGATGAGAAATTGCCCGGCCATTTTGATGTTGATGAGTTTAAGGTTGAAATTCTCCATACAAAGTGCATCAGGTGAAATGGCAGCCCAATAAGATGCAATCCATTTGCTAAATTCGCAAAGGGCACGGTTGGTAATAAATTCGGAGGTTTTGGGGGCAAGTATAATCTGGTTGAACAGAAAGTCTTTATTTAAAAAGGCCACGATACCCAGAATCATCACGGCAGCAATTGAGCGGACAATATGCCAGCGCAATTGTTCCAGATGTTCCCAAAAGGTCATTTCCTTTTCCTGTCTGTCTCCTGTGTTTTCAGGAAGTACTTTTTCCGACATTTGGTTTATTAATTAGAGTCTGTCTTTTTGCAATTTTTCCCGCAGATTTTATCTGCGCTAATCAGCGAAACCAGCCTTGCTCGCCTCGCTGTGGCTCCGGCGAAGCGAGCCGGCAAGGCAGGTCTGCGGGAGGATTTTTTTATATTGAAAAATAACGACTTTATGGATACGCGCTAATTTATAATTTTGTAAGTTCTGAATTTCCCAATTTCGATCCCATATTTTTTCTCCAGCCAATTTAAAAACCGGCGGCGGGGCGAAAGCCTTATTCCCTTAGTGGGGTCGAATGAAAATTTCCAGTTCATGCGGTCGATGCGCTCCTGCATAACTGCCGGATGCGTACCTTCAAAATGCGATAATGAATCAATATTCGAATAATCGAACTCATCGGCAATTTTAAAATTCTGTTCCATCCACTCATCGTCATGCCACATTTTATTAAAACTTTCCATTTTCTTTTGCATTGCTTCGGGTTTCCTCACCCAGCCGTAATGGTAAACCGTGGCATCAATTCTTTTCACCTTCAGTCTTTTCCCGTTTTTCATAAAGCTCATGGCATCGCGGAACGAGGTGATATCCGGATGGTTCCTGATTACCCGGATTTGTTTATAAGTCCATTTCCTGGAATCGGCAATGTAATCGAAGGAACCATAAAAGTTTAAATGATCAAAGAGTAAGCCTTCCACGCGTTGGTTATTTAGATTTTCTTCCATTGCTTTTTTGATGGCCGGATAGTCAGCCTGGTGAAATACTTCGTCTCCCTGGATATAGATGGCCCAGTCGGTATCAGGCGGAAGTGCGGCTTTGGCTTTGTCGGTTTCGATGGCAAGTACCCTGCCTCCTTCGCGAAGGCTGTCGTCCCAAACGGTTTCGATGATTTTGATTTTTGGTGAGCCGATATTTTTTACCAATTCCAGTGTATTATCTTCCGAATCGCCCACGGCCACAATCATTGTATCACAAATTGGGAGTACCGAGCGGATGGATTCGATAAAAGGATAGTCAAATTTTTCACCATTACGGATTATTGTAAAACCGGATACTTTCATGCTTAGCTTTTAATGGAGGGCAAAAGTAGTGATATTCTTTTTTGGGATAGCGGTAAACGAAAACTACTTAGTGCCGGTCTTTTTAGTTTGGTTTCCCGCAGATAACGCGAATTTTCGCAGAGAAAAATCAGCGCAAACCAGCCTTGCCGGCCAGGCAGGTCAGCGAAATCTGCAGGAGATTCCTTGTCCTCGGACAGAAATAGTTGATTTTATAAACACGCACTACTTAATTATGTAGAGTATTTACGAATTCCTCAAACAGTAAAATTTTCTGTGCAATGTGTTTATCAAATAACAGGTGTTCAAAATCTTTTGTTTTATGGGACAAATTAACTTGATGGGATACATTTATTAGCGCCAATTTTAATTCATTCAGATTATTTATTTCGATTTTTTTTGAAAGGAAAGAATAGTCAGGTTGAGTTTGTCCCAACAAGAATATTACATCATAAAAATCTCGTCCCTTTTGTCGTGAAAGCAATGCAGAAATTTTCATGGCGCATAAAACACCATCAGTTGGGACAGGAAATTTAAATAAATATCCACATCCTTTAATAAATGGCAACACAGGCGTATAACCGATTTTCTGATCCTGGCTTTCAACTTTTATCATATCGCGTAAACTATGGTCATTTTTTTTAATCTTTTTTCGAGTTCAATATTTTTAAATTTTGATGCATAAGATTGTAAAATTTCTTTATTGATGGTTTCTTCAATTAAAAATCGATCGAGACGAAGATCGGTCATGTCATTTTCAGAGCGATAAAATGGGTATAAATAAAGCAAATCCAGGATTGCTTTCTCAGGTTTCGCCAATAAAATTGTTTTGTCGTTTATAAAAGGAAGATGATCAAAACCAAACATTAATGATGGTTTAATGGATTTATAAGAAAATGTTCCGGCAGGATTTTGAAAAACCATCGTTTTTAAGGATGAAACACTAATAGTCTGGGTAATGCTTTCGGGAATTAGCCCATAAAACGACAGTGCTGAATGGAGGCTGATGTATGATGGCCTGTAAATCCGGTTTGCAAGAAAAAAATTAATATTTGGGTTTGATAAATTTTCAGGAAATGTATAGTACCCATTTCTAAGTTTAATAATTAAACCGGTCTTTACCCACCTGCTAAAATTATTTTTATCAAAATTTGTTTGCCAGTTTAAAACCTGATCGGGGGTAAAATACCCCTGAGAAACAAACGATTTTTGAAATTCATGAAACAGCATCATATTTCTATTATTCCGCAAAAATAAATAAAAACAGAAATAGATTCAAGTATATTTTTCTTTGAACCTTTGTGGCAAATTGTGGATAAGTAGCCACGAAGACACGAAGACACCAAGAAACACTAAGTATTCTTCGAGATGGATTTTGCAACATATAGATTTACGATAATATTGCTGTAACTAAAAAAAAATCTGCTTTCCCTGAATTGATGAAAAAGCAGATGCAAAAATTTTAAAATTTTATTTTTTTAATTCTTATCCAGTTTATTGAGTGCAAAGGCATAAGCGCCGATAGATGTGGCTTTTGAAGTACCAAGCCTTGAAACGCCTACTCCTATTCGCTTTAAAGGATCGTAAGTAATTTTCTTATTGCTGAAAGGAACCTGGATTTCCTGCGTATTTCCGGCAATAAACTTTCTGAGGTCTTTTTCGTTTTCAAGATTAAATGCGCGAATTTCCAACCTTGATAAAGAGCCACCGCCGGGAGTTTCAAATTTATGGTTCATTTCGTTGATCAGTTGTTGCAGGAACAATGGGTGTGCCCCTGATAATCCACCACCAAGCACAATTAGCCCGTCAACCAGGGTTATGGCATTGGCTAAGGCATCGCCGGCAGCCATGGCAAACTTTTTAAAGGTTTTTCTTGCGGCTTGATGATTACCCTCAACTTTGCCTATGCCGATTTCAAAAATGGATTGAGGAGTAGGAACCATTACTTCATCAATTCTGCTTTCGCGGGCATAAGCTTTTATTACGCCACGAATACTTACAGTTTCTTCGACACTATAAAACGGGTGTACCTTGCTGCGTATGCGATTAATTTCGCCTTGAGCAGAATTATCACCAGTAAACAATTCGCCTTTTGAAACTATTCCGCCGCCAAACCCGGTACCGAAAGTTCCACCAAACAGGTTTTGGTATCTTTTGGGGTTTCCGCTTTCCTCAAGCATTTTATTGATTTCCGGAAGTAATCCGCTGATGGCTTCGCCATAAGTAAATAAATCACCATCATTATTAATATAAACAGGGATGTTGAATTTTTCCTCAAGCATGGGCCCTAAAGCGATTCCCCCGCGGAAATGTGGCAGGTTTTGCAAATCACCGATTATCCCAAGCTCGTATTCGGCCGGGCCCGGAAAAGCAAAGCTAATGGCAACAGGATCAGTTGACAATTTTGACTTGACTTCGGTAAAGCCTTGAATAATCCGTTCGAGTATTTCGACAAGATTGCTTGCCTGAGCAGGTAAATTTATGGGGTCAATTATTTCATCTCCACCCTGAATAGCTGAAAAAACAAAGTTCGTTCCCCCCGCATCCAATGTCATTACTATTCGCTTATCTTCCTTCAAATTCATATTAATTGCGTTTAATTTCCATGAGCCAACAAATATAGAAAAGATAATAAGATAAAATAAAAAAGGGGCTAATTACTAAGCCCCTTTTTTAATTATGCCTTTATTAAAGCCTATATAAATTCAAAACTCATTATTTTCTGATGATAATCTTTTCGATCGAATTTACAGTTTCACCTGTAAGGTTAAGGTAATAAACGCCATTTGCCAAACCTGAAGTTTCGATTTGCTTATTCATCGATCCGTTAACCTGAACACCTTCTTCTGAATAAACAACTTCTCCAATTGCATTAATGAGTTTGATGTTCACCATTTCGTAGGCTTCTAAGGTGATGGTGAAAACACCACTGTTAGGATTGGGATACACAGTGCGTATGGCCGAATTGTTTTCGTCAATTCCGGTACAATCTTTAACGCTTAGGGTAAATCCATCTGACCATTCGCCTGTTCCGCAGTCGTTCGTGCCTCTGGTGGTAATGGTAGCATCGCCTAACCATGTTTCACTTACAGTAACTTCACAGTTTATACCATCGGTGGTTAAAACGCCGGCTTCGGAAGGTTCAACCATCCATTCACAACCCAGGGCATTGGTAATTTCTGCAACATTTAAAGTAACCGTAACTCCCTGGCAGACTCCATCAGACCCTGAAATAGCTTCAGGTTTTAGTGGTTTTGGTGCAAGGTTTATGGTAACAGCATCTGAGAAATCGCTTTCGCCGCATGTATTCATTGCTTTTACGTGAACCATTGCCTCACCATTATATCCTTTTGTCCATTGCACTTCGGCAGTCATACCATCGAAGCTTATTGTTCCTGCTTCGGCAGGAAGAACTTCCCAAACATATTCATCTGCTCCGGCAGCGCCGGTGGTTTGGTACATTGTGTTTGTATTATCTTCGCAAAGCTCGGTTTCTCCGGATGGAGTTGCAGGCATTGCAGGCATTGCTGTCATCATCACCATCAACGGAGTTGACATTTCGCCATCACCACAATCGTTGATACCTTTAACCATAACTTGTGCTTCACCCGACCAATCTGTATTCCAGGATACTTCAGCATCCATTCCTGTGGCTATAATTGTTCCGGCTTCTTCGGGTGAAATTTCCCATGCGTAATCAGTGGCATACATAATTTCACCTGTTGAATAGTTTGTGATTGTTGTGCCTTCGCATAATTCAACCTCACCAGTTGGAGTAGTTGCCATTGCAGGAGCAGACATAACATTTACTTCCAAGGGAGTTGACATTTCGCCTTCGCCACACTCATTTATCCCTTTAACCATAATTTGTGCATCTCCCAGCCATCCGATATTCCAGGAAACTTCGGCTTCCATTCCGGTGGCCGTAATTGTGCCTGCTTCGGCAGGAGTGATTTCCCAGGAATAATCAGTGGCATACATAATTTCACTGGTTGAATAGCTTGTGGTTGTCGTGCCTTCGCATAATTCAACATCACCAGTTGGGGTAACGCCCATTGCGGGAGCAGTAATAACCATTATTTCCAGTGGCTCTGACATGTCGCCTTCACCACATTCATTTATTCCCTTTACCATAACTTGTGCAACGCCGATAAATGTTTCGCTAAATGTAACTTCAGCAACCATCATATCGTAGGAAATTGTACCTGCTTCTTCGGGTTCAATCATCCACACATAGTCATCTACATTTTGAATTTCTTCAATCTCATAAACCATTATGCCGGGATTCATGCAAAGTTCAGTGTTACCAGTTGGAACCGGGCATTGTCCGGGAGCAGGCATAAATGTAAGTTCTACATCATCGGTCATAGTGCCGCCATCACCATAAATCGTGATGGTGAGCGTAACCATGCCGTTTGCATAATCATCATCGCCTGGGAAGTAAGTAGGTTCAAGAATTGCATTATCATCAAAAGTACCGGTTCCTGAGGTTGACCAGGCCAATGATTCATAGTTCATCCCAACTGCACTCAGGGTATAATCATTACCTTTACAGGTTTCACCATCGGGGCCGGCATAAACTGTCATGGCATCATTCATAGCTGCCGGGAAAGTGATATAATCAATCCATCCACAGTCATCGCCACCGCTCACGGAGTAGTCTTTTTCATAAACCCATTTAAATGTGTGTTCTCCGGCGGTAACAGCATAGGTTTCCATACCCCAGGCTTCTTCACCTTCCCACTCAGCTTTTTGTGTGCCATCAATGTAAAAGCGGAGGTAATCGTAACTTGATTCTGAGGACACTTTGCGATAGAATGAAATTTCATCGTCATTAATTACTTCCATTGTTACCATAAGCACCGTTTCCTGCTCATCTCCAATGTTGCCGGATTTTGCAGAATAGGTTCCTTCGTAAACCCCACTTGAAGTAATCGTCCAGTTGGCAGAGCCCCCAAATTCCCATTCATATTGTCCGAAATCACCAGTTTCGAAATCTTCGATAATTAAACCAACTTTTAGTCCGGTTATTTCTTCTACTTCATACATGCCGCTGGAAGCGGTATAGATAAGGTCAACCACAGTTCCAATAGGTGTGGTCATGTCAACCGTAACATTAAATGTTGCCATGCCGTTTGTTCCGGAAGCCATATCGCCAAAATCGTAAGTGCTGTTGTTGAGTGTAAGGAATGGGCTCATCGTAATTAAGTTAGCCATTACATCCATTGCGTCACCACTACCAATATTTGCAGTTTCGAACATGATATCAGCATTTTCGCCCGGATCAAGGAAACCGTTTCCGTTTCCGGAAGCATCATTTACGGTAATGCCGGTTACCTCAAGCATTGGTGCATGAGCGGGAATGCTGAAAAAGCTTTCCCAGGTATCGGTTCCGTTTGTTGCTGACAGTGTAAAGGTTACATTGTGATTATCAGGAATATTGTCGGCAACTTCAATTTCGAAGGCTCCGTTCAATACTGTGGTTGAATTGGCATTGATGTCGCCAAAGTTAGCAGTGGCGTTAACCAGGGTGATAAATTCATCTTCGCAGGTGAGTGTTGCAACAATATTAGCGGCAACTTCAACACCAACATTTTCAAGTGTCATATCCAATAAGATATCTTCACCATAATCCATCATACCATTTCCATTCCCTTGTGAATCATCAATTTCAAATTGCTTATAAACAACATAAGGTCCCGATGGAGGAATAACTTCAACCACGCTTTCGTAGCGGTAGTAATTTTGTTTTGTAATGGTCACCAACATTGAGTTTGGTGGGAGCTGAGGTTCAATTTCTATCGAAACAGCGCCTCCGGTACTAACAGCAGTTCCTATAATTTCGCCATTAACGGTGAGCGCGATAAAGGCACCCTGGTCTGCATTTACTGTAAATGAGGATTCGCCGCTAATCAAAATCGGGTTGTGTGTTACGGCCAAATTCTGAGGCACTTCTGAATACACTGTGAGGAAAGCTCCGCCATGGTGATGGAAAAGGTTGTAGGTTACTTCTTTATTGTTTGTGTTGTAAGGCCATGCTGATTGTTGGAGGAAATACTTTCCTGAAGCATTGGCAAAGGCGGGTTTCAAACCCCTCTCGCCAATTGAATTTCCATAATCGGGCATAAATTCAGGGTACATATTGTCAAACAGACCCCAAACAAAAGCATCATTTACGAAAGAATAGGAAACTTCTGATGCAGCAATCAGTCCGAGCGCTCCTGAGTTTACGCCATTTTTTGTGTATCGATGGAATTTTTCAGTAAAACAATCATTACTATAGTTGTATTTTCCGGTAAGGCAATTGATCGACATTATAAAAGTGAGGTCTGTATTATTAAGAGCCGAGATGTTGCTGCTCGAGTAGTCAGGTTCTCCCCATCCTTGCTCATATCCATGGTCGCGGTGCTGAAGCATAAAAGCTCCACTGTTGATGCCGGCATTAACCATTGCTGGTGTACCGCCCGACCAGCCGCCCAATTCAGCAGGAGAAGTAGGAATATAATCCGTGCCATTGGGGCCAAAATAATTCACTACGGCGGTGGTATTTCCATAAGTGGTTGTTGACCATACACTTCCGGGATTTCCCGAATAAACAGCATTCACCCTGAGGGGATCTTTGCCTTGTTGACGCCAAAAACCACCAACTACCTCAGAGCAAAGCTGAAACCAGCGTTCGGTTTGCCAGCCCAGGGCTGTAATTGGATGATCATAGAAGTCAGGATTGGTAGGTGGGTTTTGCTCATAATGGATAAATTTTGTTACCATTACTTCCAGTTGGTCAGCATTGTTGGCTGTAATCCTGGCAAACACAATATCGGGCATATCGTTGTTGTTCACGTCGGCATAAATATTATCTGATGCGCAATATGAATCCCAGATCGGAGATATGATAGAGTTTGCCGCGTTTGTACCATAATCGGCCAGTAGCAGAACTGCGGCCGGAGGAATGTCCCAATTGTTGTATGCATCATTAAAATAGTTTTCGAGGACAGTTGTACTGTTTCCACCAATCTCATCCAGTGTAACAACACCCGTAAGAATACCTTGTTTTTGACGGAAATCTTTAATTGAGTCAGCCCACTGAGAAAATTCAGGATTGTTGGGGACAATAATAAGATATTCATAACCTGCATCTCTGGTGCTATTCATAACTTGCTGACGGTGCTTGTTGTAATCAATTGTTGGAAGTGAGGCGCTATTGAGAAATGCATCCTGCAGGATGGGTTCCCACCAATAACTGCGAAGACGTGTGTCGCCAAATTCTCCGGTGCCACCTTCGAAGGTTACTTCCACTTCAACATCACGGTAAATGCGCAGTTCTTTGGTTACCGGGTTGTATTGAAATGGTGTAACGCCCAACATAACAGCATCAACACCTCTTAATTCGGTAACTTCTGATATCTGGAATGGATTTTCAGGATAAAAAGCATTTTCGCTGTAAATAGCTCCTTTTTCATAGTGCATAGGGCCTTTGTCTGTATCCAGCGGGATGCGTGGTGCCGGGGCAAGTTCAAGCCCCTGGATAGTTTCCATGCGATAATTCACAACATTCAACGTGGCTTTTGCGCCTTCGGGAATGGCAATGTAACGGCTGCTTCCGGGAAGGTTGGGAGCGCCTTCGTTATTTGGCAAAATATTTCCATCAAGAATAATACTTTGCATTGCTTCGTCATTAATCTGTGTATCAGTAATACTAAATTTGTCGATCGAGTAGTTGATTTGAACATTCGACCGTGTTTGTTTTTGCAGGGTAAAACCTGCTTTACCCCAGGCATCATCATAATTATAATCCTGAGCTTGAAGAGTAAACGCTGCCATAAAAGCAGCCATCAGCAATGTTAGAAAGCCGTAGCGTGTAAAACTTTGATAATTCATGTTGTTGTAATTAAAGTTATTAGATATGATAAAAAGTGATATTACTTATTAAAAGATTTTTCAAAGTGGCCGTAAAAATATAAAAAACAATGAACAGTCAAAGAAAATAATTTAAGTATTGAGACTTTTAATTTTTATAAGAATCAATAAATCAATATTGTAAGTTGATATTGATAGCAGGAATTTAACTTAGGTGTTTTTACCTGAAACCATGTAAAAAGGGATTCAATTTTTTGGTTAAAAAATTAAAGTTTTTCAGGAGTTTTCAATAAGAAGTGTAATTTTGAGCCACGCTTTTAAAACCAATAAATTTGTATTATGGATAAACTATTTAAAGTACTTAAAAACAGGTATGTATTAATCCTTGCACTATTTGTTGCTTGGATGATCTTTTTTGATCAGGATAATTTACCCCGACAGTTCCAACTTACCCGCGAACAAAATGAAGCCGAAGCTGAAAATGAATTCCTTTCAGAAGGGTTTAAGCACGACAGTATTATGAATCATCAGCTCGAAAACGACAGGGAAGCCCAGGAAAAGTATGCCCGCGAAAATTATCTTATCAAAGCAAAAGACGAAACAATTTTCCTTGTTGTTGATGAGGAAGACGAAGAGTAGCCGGGGGGTTTTAACCTTAAAAAACTTTGCATTGCTATAATGAGGCCAGTCTAAAAAGGTACGAAGCGTCATATTTGTGTAATTCATGTTTCTGTTTATCCGAATATTAAAAAATTAATACTGTCCGAATAAATTTAACAGATTCATCCCTTTGGCACTAATGATAACTTTTTGCAAAACGTTGAAGAACTAACTGTTAAATAGACCTCTCAGTCCCCGAAGGGTCGGGGCAGGCTGCAAGTTCCTTCGAGGTGACACCGTTAGCGTTGTGGTTGTGGGAGGAAGGGAATCGGGCGCTTCGCACCCGATTCCCTTCCTGCCAAATCAATGCGTGGTCAGGGTCATTTCGATGCCGCACGTGCGGCAAGAAATCTTTTTTATCTTTCAGTTTTTTAATCGGACACCCGTGTTAAAAAATATTATCCGTGCATCTCCGCCAGCTGGCGGACAGGTTGTGGCTTTTTAAACCGTTTTTTAGAATGCTTTCTTCTAAAAATTTACTTTCCGTCGGGTTACATTTATTTCACCACATCAAAAAGCATCAGGATATCCTTGCTTTCCAATAGCTCTGCTTTTACAGGATTGAGCTTGATAACCCTTTTTCCAAGCTTTAATTCCCTGAATAGTTTTGGTGTTTTTTTTCCGGTAAGGGTAGGAGATACGATAAGGCTTACCTGGTCGATAAGGGATTTTTCCAATAAAATGTTGCTCAGTGTTCCCCCATTATCCGTTACCATTGTATCGAAAGGAAACTTTTGGTGGAGTTGCTGAATGGCATTTTTAAAATCCACTTTTACTTCACCGGCAATCAGGTAGGTATAATTTCTTTCGTTGAGGTAATCAAGGTATGATGTGGGTGTTTGGAGCGAAACAAGGATAATGATATCGCGGCAGTGCTCGTATCTTCTTAAAATATGAAGCAGATCCTGGAGCTTGCCTTCGCTGTCGGGGATAACCCAAACAGGTCGCTGGTCATCAGCTTTAGTTTTTGGTTTTTCGAAATCTTCCGGTTCCTCGGGCGAGATGTGTTTTGTAAACGTTTGGATGCCAGAAATGGCGGTGTTTGATCCCACGAGGTACATTTCGGCATTGAACGAATTGAGGATTTTGTAATAAGCTCCCGGGTCGATCTGAAATCCTGAAACCGCGCCGTCGAGGCTTACCTGATTGTGCATGATTATTTTTGGCATACTGTAGCATTTATTTTTCGCCGCAAAAGTAGAATTTTACCATTGAATCTCTAATCTATTGGGTATTACTTTGATTGCTGGAATATAGTCATCCGATGAATTACTCTTGGAAGTAGTACCGGTACTAATAGCAAAATGTCATTTGCTTAAGCACTATTCATCGGATGACTTTTCCTGATTACTGGTATTAGTCACACCGTGAATAGCTCCGGGCAATAACAGAAGTTAGAGGGAAGAGGTTAGATGGGAGATGGGAGGAATTGGAGTGATGGAGTATTGGAGTGAAGGAGTGATGGATAGTCACACCGTGAAAAAGCCCAGGCAGTTGCGCTCTATTTTTAAAAACCTGCCCTGCTTTTTAAAATAATTCACGGTATGACTTCTGCTCAAGATAGTCATCCGATGAATTACTCCCGGGAGTAGTACCAGTGCTCATAGCAAAATGTCATTTGCTTAAACATTATTCATCAGATGACTTTTTCAGGACTCCCGGTTTTAGTTACACCGTGAATAAGCCCGGGCAGTTGTGCTTCATTTTAAAAACCTGCTCTTAGAAATCATTCACGGTGTGACTGGGAAACTGGTATTTTAAAAAATTGCCCTGCTTTTTAAAGTAATTCACGGTGTGACTTTGGCGTTCCGTTGCGAAAAAAAACATTTCCACATCTTATGGAATTTCAAATAAAATATGACATACCTTTGGGCTTCGTATTTTATGATTTGGTTTTAAAACAAAAATGCTGATGAAAACCCTTTTTCAAAACGCTTTTGTGCCATACCTCTCTCCTGTTAGGGCTTTTATCTTTTTCTACAATTTCACCCAGTTCTTCCTTGCGAAAGCTCCCGATAACTATCGGGGCGGGATTCCCGGATTTAATTTTTTACACTTTGCCTGCGGCAGGCTGCCCAAAGGAATCATAGAGAAGAGAAGAGGAGGATGCAAGCAGTATCAGGGATTTTGAAGTTGGGTTTTTTTGAAAATTTCCCCCTCCATAATACTGAAAAATATACAACCTGTCTTTAGTAAAATATTATTCAACAAATCAAAAAAATACTACTATGAAATTAAAAGGAATTACATTTTTTACATACGTACTTATTACTTTTCTGATATTGGGGTATTATTCCGCCTTCGGCCAACTTAACAAGTATGTTACAAATATGACCCCGGAGCAGAATTTTTACACTATACAGTATAACATGACAAAATACCTCGACAGCCTCCAAAAAGTTACGGATAGCGCTGTTTTTTACGCGGGAGACAGCGAATACAAACGCTTTAAAATATTTGAAAGCATCTGGGAGCCCAGGGTATCACCACATGGTGAGTTTTCGAGATATTACGATGCTGTGGCAGACTATTACGAAAACAGGGAGGATGATTATATCCATTACCTCGTAACTCCGTGGCATGAACTTGGGCCAAAAACCCTGCAAACTTCCGGCTCAAAAGGCATAGGCCCGGTTGAATTTGTGACTTTTTACGATAATGGTACTGATGATTCAACATTTATCATGCTTACGGGTTCTACGGTTGGCGGATTGTTTTATAGCACCGATACGGCCAATGCCTGGCAAAGTACAGGAACTGATGCATGGCCTCAGTCAGGCTGCGGTTGGGCAGAATTTCACCCAAATGATTACAAAACGTGGTATGCATCCAGCAGCGGAAACCTTGGCAGCACCGAAAGCAAATGGATCGGGTCAACAGGTGGTGTATTCAGGACTAAGGATGAAGGACAAACATGGGAACAAATTGGAGATAATACCGATTTTGACGGAGATTACACAATTATTTTCAAAATACTATTAAACCGATATCACCCTTCAGTATTATTCGCTGCAACAGAAAAAGGACTTTACAGGACAACAAATTGCAATGAGGAAAATCAATTAGTCAATTGGCAAAAAGTACTTGACGGCCAGGTGTATGACCTGGAAATGAAACCCGGTCGCGATTCCATATTTTATGCATCGATGTATGATGACAGCCTGGCTCGTTGGCAGATCATGGTTTCTGAAAATGACGGAAACCCGGGTTCATGGGATACCATTGTTGCACAACCCAATATGCTACATAATGATAATAAGGATAAAGAACATCTGACCATTGAGGTATCGAAAGCACAGCCTGATTACCTCTATTGCGTATCAAGAGACACATTGCATCGCGTTCATTATATAAACCTTGCTACAGACAATAGCTGGACAGATGTTGGTTCACATACAATCGGGTTTGGTGATGGACATGGATTTGGTGTCAGGCAAACAAATAACGGAGATGCTATTTACGTTTCACGTTATACAGGTGTGATAAAGTATGACCTCTCATTAGATACATCATTCTCCACAGATGTAGTACATGTAGATGTTGAGGACATAGTTTGCCACCCCTACCATGATGATGAAGTTTGGTAATGCACACATGGTGGTGTGGAAAAATCGACAGATGGAGGAGAGAACATGTTTGCAAGGTATAACGGACTTGGTGTGGCACAGGTTGAAGGATTTGCAAATGCATATACAGATGCAAAATATGTCTTTGCCGGCCTTTATCATGATGGTGTACAATTAACCATTGATGAGTACATCCATGGGTGGAAAACAGACTGGAAACATTGTGTTGGCGGCGATGGTATGAAGCCGTTGATAAATAATATAGATCCAAATTTTATGTGGGGTCCGGTACAAAAGGGATTATGGTATTGCTCTGAAGATGCGATGCAAACTGGGACTACAATAACCGAATGGGATGATACTTATTTTCTTACAACAGGAATACTGAACAAGGTAAACCCGGATATTTTCTATTTCAATAAATATAGCAATGCCCAGGATGAAAATGTTAATCGGCTCTGCATGGATAGCTCATTAAATAATGGTCAAATATCCAACTTTAAAGATTACCTACCACTACTGGACAGAACACAGGTGATAGGACTATATACTCCTTACAATGAGGGCGATTACTTAATCGCCAATGTAATCAATGTGGACACAGCCACTAACACGAATTCTTCTTTTACCAGGCATCATTTATTCCGAACCATTAACGCGAATGAAGCTGATACTTTACAGGTTGCCTGGCAGGAATTGTCCATCCCGACCAATAAAAGATGGATTGCTGACGTAGGTTACGATAAAAATGACCCGGATATCATTTACCTGGCCTACGCCGGATCATGGCTTAGCCCTCAGGTTGATTCAATGATTTTTAGGATTGACTATTCCGACCCACAGCTCCCGGTATATGAGAAAATCACCAAAAACCTGCCTGTTACTTTCATCTCCAGTCACTGCCTTGCCGTGGATAAATACAATAAAGGAAGCATTTACTTAGGGACAGGGTATGGGGTATTTTATACGGATAACGAATTGATGCAGCACCAGGGTGATGAATGGCAATTCATGGGAACCGGTTTGCCACATGTAAGTATATCAGGGCTTGAATTGAATTATCCAAGCAATACATTGCGAGCTGCAACCTTCGGACGCGGAATCTGGGAAATGCCCTTACCCTGCCCCACAAGCGATTCGGCCATCACCATCACCAACGACACTGCCTGGAACGGATTGATGTACATCGAAAGCAACGTGGTGATAGAGCCGGGCGCAACCCTTACCATCAACTATCCGGGTGAATTGCAGTTTCCCGAAGGAGCCAAACTAATCGTAAAACCCGGGGCAAGGCTTGTGCTTGATAGTTGCCTACTTACCTGGAAATGCTACAAACCCTGGCGAGGCATCGAAGTGTGGGGCAACAATTCCCAGAGCCAGACCACAGCCAACCAGGGAAAAATTGAAATTAAAAACGACTCCATAATCAGTAATGCTGAAGTTGCTGTTCGCATGGGTAAAACCCCTGAAGCCTGTCCTGAGGGAGGTAGTACCCCGCCCGAAGACCGTAAAGGTGGAGGGATTATCATCGCCGAAAACAGCACTTTTGAAAACAACAATATAGGTGTACTTTTCGAGCCTTACGCTTATCACAATACCAGTAGGTTCCTGCAGTGTACTTTCGATCGCAACTTACCTGTTTCAGAAGAAGAAACCTTTTACCATACCAAACTCTACAATGTAAAACATGTGCGCTTTGCAGGTTGCGATTTCCTGAACAATTCAGGTACACTGCATAACGGTTACGGTATATGGTCAAGCAATGCAACCTTTTATGTTGACAGGTTTTGCACAGCACTATACGGCGATGACTGCACAAACTGGGATGTCGGGAATTTCACTAACCTTTTGTATGGTGTATATTCCATTGCATACACACCTGTTCCATTTACTGATGTGCGAAATACACATTTCAATTTAAACGAAACGGGGATTTACCTTGGGGGAATAACACTGGCACGGGTAACAGAAAACCACTTTTCAGTTGGAAACAGCTCTACAACCTTTGTGGAAATGTATCTTGATGAATGTACCGATTATTGGATTGAGGGTAATGAATGCTCACCTCAGGTATTTCATAGTGGGACATGCATTGGCATTGTGGTAAACGAATCAGGCCGCGAGCCCAATGTAATTTACCGGAATACATTTGATTATCTTGATTACAGCATTCTTGCCCAGGGCGTAAACAGGGATTCCCGCAACGGCGAAGGACTGGTGTGCAAATGCAATATCTTTAGCAACGCCGGTTACGATATTGCCGTAACCGATACCGACCAGGGCGAAAGTACTGAATTTGGCATAGCCCAATACCAGGGTTCCTCAGTCGCACAGCCCGATGCCCCCGCCGGAAACTGCTTTAGCTGGACAGGGCCAGGTACCAATACCGACATCAATAACCATGGCTTGCACTTCAACTATTATTATCATGTTGCAGATCCACAATTACACTTAAAACCTCAATTCTATGACACCTTAAAAGTGACCGCTATTCCAAATGAAGATGCACTTTGGGATTCAACAAGTTGTATATCCTATCTCGACACAAGTGGCGGAGGGGGAAGCACTGAGGAGTCGATGCGAAGTTTACTTAACGAATCCACAAGGGCATCTGATTCACTAAGTCAATTGATCCAGGCACTGGAAGATGCCGGGGACACTGAAAGTTTAGAATGGACAGTGGATATGAGTAATCCTGAACAAACGTATGAAGTATATGATCAATTAATGAATACAGCCCCCTACATCAGCGATACGGTAATGGGAGCAGCCATCGAAAAGGAAGATGTATTGCCGGATGCCATGATACGCGATGTAATGGTGGCCAGCCCTGAATCTGCAAAAAATGATGAACTGCTTCATAAACTCGAGGAACGTAGCAACCCCATGCCCGGCTATATGTTAGGGCAAATTCTGCAAGGCAGGAGTTTGGTTTCGGTGTATGGCGATTTGCTTGCCCGCAAGGCCTACCATAACAATATCCATGCATTGGCTTTAAAAAATCTGAAATACCACTACGTTTCTGATACAAGCAATACCTTTGCATCCCTCGACAGCCTGAAAAGCTTACTCGAAAAACAAAACAGCCTGAGCGCAAATTACAATCTGGCTTTTTTGTACCAGTATCAAAACGACAGCACAGCAACAATGGATGTTTTAAACCAAATCCCAAATCAATTTGCTTTGGATGAAAATCAATTGGAGGAACACAACCAGTTAGTTAGTTATATCAACCTTATCCAACAGTTGGATAATGCACCTCTCGATAGTTCCACGGTGGAAATACTTAATACAATGGCAACCGGCGGCAGTGGTATTACGAGGGTGTATGCCCGAAATATTTTGCTGGCGCTGGATGCCATTGATTATAACGAACCCATCATCCTGCCCGGTTCTGCCAAATCGGCTTTGGCAGATGAATATAGGCAATTGATCAGGCTTGCCAAAGTGCATGAAGTCCTCCGGGTGCAGCCTAATCCTGCAAAGGATTACTTTATAGCAAAATGGGATATGGACAAACCATATGAAAACCTTGTGGTCAGGCTAAGTTCATTGGATGGGAAAATGATACAGGAGGTTCCGGTAAGTGGGAAGGCAAACCAAAAAGTGATGGATACAGGTAAACTTCAGGCAGGCATATACATCGTTTCCCTACACAGCCAAAATCAAGTCATCGATAGTAAAAAAGTTAGCATCGTAAAATAAACATCTAACGCTGTCAGTAACGAAGTTTCGGGACTGACAGCTTTTAAAAACTGATAATTATGTCGCATATAAATAAAATTATTATTATTTTTCTGACTCTTGTATCCTTAGGCTCTTTGTCTGCCCAAACCTGGCCACACATATATGGCGAGACTGACAGACATGAATTTTCCGAGGACGTTGGGGGGGCTTATGACAATGGGTATAAAATTGCCGGAAACTTTTTAAGCGAGAATCTTGCACCAAAATCGACATGGCTTATTAAGACAGATATAAATGGAAATATCCTTTGGGAAAAAATTCTTAGCAATTCCGGCTATAATAAAACCAAAGCTATCACACAAAGTTCCAATGGCGGAACAATTCTTTGTGGACTCATCAGGTATCAGGGTGATGATATTTCAAATCCTTATGTTGCCAAATTGGATGCGTGTGGCGAAAAATTATGGTGCCGGGTTTTTAGTGAAAATATTGGCAACGCATATTCAAGTTGGGCAAGCGATGTAAAAGAAACTCCTTCGGGAGATATAATCGTCTTAGTGAATGAATATGGAAATCACCCCATCAACACGATGCACCTGTTTAAGCTCAATGCCGGTGGTGAAGTGCTTTGGCGTAATCCTTATGCCAGTGCATATAACCACCCGGGGAGTATTAACCCAAGGGGTAACAAATTGTTGATAACAACTGAGGGTGATTACCTGATTGTCGGTCAAATTTACTGGGAAGACCCATGGAATCCGGGCGGTACTGCTTTTGGGATAAGACCAATGTTTACCTTAATAGACAGCATGGGAACTGAGAAATGGATTTTACCATTTGGCCTCAACGATACAATATACGGTGAAGCTTATAATGTAATCGAGAAAAACAAAAAGGAGTTTATTGCAGTGGCTACCAAATGGCCTGATGAACCTCAGATAATCCCAATGTTTATTAAGTTTGATGGTGAAGGAAATGTTTTAAATTACCAAACTATTAATGCAGAAGAAATTGACAGCACATTTAGTGAGGGACATTTCGGGCATATTATCCAACAGGACACAAACTACTTTTTAAGCGGTACATTTGAAATAGGCTCCACAGAAAAGGCACCACTTACAAACATATACATGGATACAAATATTTTTACTAATAATCCTAATATTTCTTCAAAAGCAACTTACCTGAACCAATATTGGCCATATTCTTCTAACAAAACAAGTAAAGTAAAATTCCTAAATACTTCGAAATATGTTGCAAGTGGTGAGACCGATATTTCTTTCTCTAAGGTAAATCCCTTTTTAGAAATGGACACCCTCGATCCTGGCAACCACACCTACGACAGCCTATGTACTACTCCTGGACTACCGCAAAGCAGCTTTATTTCGCTGGACGATTGCGACCTGTTTGTGGATATAGATGAAATACCTAACGCCAAACAATACCAGGAAAAAATCCGCTGGATACCTATCAAAGCTTACCCAAACCCGGCACAAAATGGCAAACTCACCCTGGAATTCGAGAATACCGAACACCACCAAAATATGGAACTTCGCTGCTACGATAATTTTGGCCGGCAAATCCACAGCCAAAAAGTCTATAAAGACCAGCAGGATACCGATTTGGATGTTTCGGGTTGGAGTCCGGGAATTTATGTTGCCGTGGTTTACAGCAATGGCGGCGCAAGGGGCAAGGTGAAGTTTGTGGTAGAGTGAGAGGAGAGAGGGGAGAAGATAGATGGGAGAAGTTGGAGGGATGTGGCAAGATCAAACATCTTACAGCGAACATTTGATATCAGATATCCGATGTAAGATGTTTGATTTAGGATTGTACATTTTCAATAGGATTTTTTTATATAGTCATCCGATAAATTACTCCCGGGAGTAGTACCAGTACTAAAAGCATAATGTCATTTGCTTAAACATTATTCATCGGATGACTTTTGCTGGGCTTCCGAAATGATTCACACCGTGAATAGCTCAGGGTAGTTGTGCTTTATTATGAAAAACTGCTCTACTCATGGAATAAAGTCAGCTCTTTTCTGATTTTGCCAGCGCGACCCCTTAGTCTCCGCCATCTGGCGGGGAAAATACACGCTACCAGTGCGTTGGCTAGTTCTCTCCTTTAGGGGAGCCAGCCTTGCCGGATAGGCAGGTTAGAGGGGTGAGTGTTGGATTATCCCTATTTTCGCGGCAAATTTTGAATTGAATGAACCGCAAAATCTTAAACCTTGCCATACCCAACATCATCAGCAATATTACGGTCCCATTGTTGGGCATTGTCGATCTTACCATTATGGGGCGGCTTGGCGATGAAGTTTACATAGGTGCCATTGCCCTGGGGGGCATGATCTTTAACTTCATTTATTGGGGGTTTAGCTTTTTGAGGATGGGGACTTCGGGGTTCACGGCCCAGGCTTTTGGCCGATCGGATGGCAAGGAAGGGATAGTTATTTTGTCGAGGGCACTACTTGCCGGACTTTTAGGGAGTATGTTGGTAATTATTTTGCAATGGCCGATAGAGCAGTTTAGCTTTTGGGTTATCAATAGTAGCGAGGGTGTTGAAAATTATGCAAGGAGTTATTTCTACATCAGGATATGGGCGGCACCTGCCACCATTTCGTTGTACGCTTTTACAGGTTGGTTTATCGGGATGCAAGATGCCCGTATTCCAATGATCGTGGCCATTGTTATCAATCTTTTAAATATCGCTTTTAACCTGTTTTTTGTTTTTGGCCTGGGATTAAAATCTGATGGTGTTGCCTGGGGAACGCTTATTGCGCAGTATTCCGGCTTGCTTCTGAGTATTTTCTTTGTAGTGAAAAAATACGGCCATTTATTTAAACAATGGGAACGCGAAGCCATGATGAATCTTGAAGCACTTCGCAAATTCTTTATGGTAAACAAGGATATCTTTATCCGAACCCTGGCCTTAATTTTTGCGATGTCGTTTTTTACAGCAAAATCGGCGGAAGCCAACGACACGATTTTAGCCATCAATACCATCCTGTTCCAGTTTTTCATTTTCTTTTCGTATTTCGTGGATGGATTTGCCAACGCAGGTGAAGCATTGGTGGGAAGGTATATTGGTTCCGGTGATCGAAATAAATTGCTTAGGTCGGTAAAGCTAATTTTTATTTGGGCTTTGGCTGTTAGCATCATTTTTACAGCCATCAACTTGTTGGGTGGGAGATGGGTACTAACTTTAATGACAAGTAATGTTGACATAATCAAAGGAGCAAAACCATATTTGCCCTGGATAGTACTTATCCCTTTGGTTTCTTTTGTAGCATTTATCTGGGATGGTATTTATGTTGGAGCAACAGTATCCAATCATTTGCGTAACTCGATCCTTGTAGCATTGCTTGTGTTTTTGGTGTTGTACTACACAACAAAACCCATCATAGGAAATCACGCCTTGTGGTTGGCCTTGTCGGCATTTTTATTGGTGAGGGGAATTTATCTTAGTGCATTTTTTTCCAGGGCTATTTTGAAATAAAGGTAACTGTTTAGCTGTTTTATCAAACTCTGAGTAAAATGGTTACTACCATAGACCCCCTCTTCCCGATAGCTATCGGGATTCCCCTCAATGGGGAGGATTCCTACGCATTGGCCGCTACTGTGGCTAGTGCGGCTGGTCTCCCTTCCCTTTCAGGGGAAGGGCAAGGGATGGGGTCATGATGGTTTGGGACTCAATAATACCACCTAAATAATTACAAATAAAACATCAGAAATTTTTCAGGAATAGTCATTTTTTCATTATGCAAAAAAAACAGCCACCATAAAAGGGTGACTGTTCAATATAAAAAAATCTAAGCAGATTATAAATTCAGAAATGTAATACCTATGGCGAAGGGATAGAGTTCAGGGTTACCACCATCTTTAAAGAGTGTGTTCATCGAATAGGTGGCATATAAATTAATCACCCCCCAGCCAATTCTTACCATTGCATCATAGCGAAATGGGTTGATGTTGAAACTGTCGAACTGCTTTGGCTTTTGACGGCCATTTTCAAAATACAACATTTTTGTATGTGTCGAATATCTCCACCCCAGCATAACTCCGGCTGATATATGGAAGCTGTTGCTTCTCGAAAAACGGTTGGTTTGGTACTCGAGCATAAGTGGTAGCGTGAGGTAATTTACCACGAGTTTGCTTTTTCTCCAATCGCGGCTATTATCATAATTGTCATCAATTGGGATGGAATCCGGATTTAGAATCACGTTATTGCTAAAACGGTAGTTGTTCCATCTGAGCCCCAAACCTGTTACCAGCCCGAGTTTATTATTTATCAGGTTAATGTTTTGTTCGAAAAAGTTGATGTTTACATCTATACTTTTCTCATATTTTAAAGTCAGGAACTCATATCCGTTGGGCATGTTAATATCAAAATCTTTATCCACATATCCATTCACCCCCAAATCAAATCCTGCCCAGTGGCCCTTGAATTTGTTAATTCTGTTACGTTTCCATTCCACGTTTCCATCCTCATCAACTACCAGGCTGTGGTTTCCAATCGCTACTTTGGTTGAATCGCCGTCAGTTACTTCCACAACTATACCCCCAACTTTAACCGTGGTAACATCGCCATCTCTCCACGATTCTACTTTTGCATTATTATCACCTTTGTAAGTGCCGATTCTTTGTTCGTTGGAATATATTTCGGGATTCCCTGAAACAGAAATATTTCCGGCACCACTTGATGAGGTGTTTACTTTTTCGCTTGCATTTATGCTTACATGCGATGCCCCGCTTGCATTAGCATCCGAAGAATTGGTAATCAGTTTGGAGGCTTTCACATCAGCGGCACCACTGGCGACAACAGTATGCTGGCCTGCATTTCCACTGATTTTAACTTCTGATGCCCCTGATGCTCTCGTTTTAAGGGTTTCAACATCCACTTGCATATCAGCCTCCGATGCCCCTGAAGCTTCAATACTAAGGTTTTCGCCGGTGAGTGTGTTTTCGGTTCTGAGGGTTGCGGCACCGCTGATATCTATGTTATTGAGGTCTGGCCCTGTAAGGTAAATATTGAGTGATGTTGCGTTTCTGATATTTCTCGATGAAATTTTCAAGGTTTCACCCGAAACTTCAGTTTCAATTTTATCCATCAGGTTTTCATCGGCTTCGACCAAAAGGGAGGTTTCATCTTTTTGTGTAAAATATATGTTGAAAGCTCCTCCTACCTGGATTGCAGAAAACGCTTCAATTGTTCTTTCCTGCTTTACTACTTTTTTATTTCCTTTGGTTTGTTGCGCCAGCAGGCTCACCGGAACGATAAAAAATAACGCTGCAACGAGAAAAGAAAGGTTTTTCAGTTTTAATGTTTTCATGATTTCTGATTTTATGTGTTTAAAATTTACACTTAGGACGGAGTGTTTGCTTGAAAAGTTACAGATCGACAAATTATGGCTTCAATTTTTTTTATCATATCAAGGATGAAACGGATTGGAAAGTTCTCTCAGTAACGATAAGTAAATGTGTTTAAGATAATTAGTTCTTTTTTGGGGTTTGTTTTTTATGGTTCGGATGAAAGGATTTGTTAAAACACAAACATTTATAAGGATTCTGTGCTAAAACAATTCAGGAAGGTATTGGTAATTCTGGAAAATTCTATTGTATGTCAAGAATGAAGATCAAATAGCGAGGTTTCTTTTTATTGCATAATTTTACCACTGCTATTTATTTTCAATTATAGGTGTTTATGCAATAAAACGGATGATTAGAATGGCGGTACTTTATCTTCGTGCCATTTTTCTGAAAATGTTCCTTATACTGATGAAAAAGAGCATTATCAGTAATGTTGTGTAGGCATTGAATATAAAAACTCTATCTTTGAAAATTATTTCGTTTTTTAGAAAATGATGCTTATTAATGGGATTTTTTTTATTTCAAAAGCGAAAGTTTGTATCAATTACATCAACAGGAAATAGAAATAATATTTTTATTTAATAAAAGAAAATCATTATGGAACACAATGAAATGTTAGCATTGGGCATGATCGAAACCAGGGGGTTTACAGCTATGGTTGAAGCCTCGGATGCTATGCTTAAGGCAGCAAAAGTTGAATTGGTTGGCTACGAGAAAACTGGTGGTGGCTATGTTACAGCCATTGTAAGGGGTGATGTTGCTTCGGTTAGGGCAGCGGTTGATGCAGGTGTGCGTGCCGCCGAGAAAATCGGAGAAATTGTTTCTACCCATGTTATACCCCGCCCACACCAGAATGTTGATACAGCCTTGCCACTGGGCAGCAAAACCAATAAAAAAGGATAAAAATTATGGATGATTCAAAAGCACACATTGATTTAAGGACTTATATATTCCTTGATTCATTACAATTGCAGATGGCATCCTACCTGTCAACTGTATCAAGGGGTTATCTCCCGGTTGGCGGACAAGCCTGTTGCATTATCGAAATTGCACCGGGTATCGAAATAAATACACTTACCGATGTTGCCCTTAAAGCAACCAATGTGAGGCCGGGTATGCAAATTGTCGAACGCGCCTTTGGTATGCTTGAGGTTCACTCCGACAGTCAGGGTGATGCCCGGACTGCAGGTAAAGCAGTTTTAACGGCAATTAATAAAACCGAGGGAGAAAGAATAAAACCAAGAATTCTTACCAGTCAGCTAATCAGAAATGTAGAAGATCATCATGCTCAACTGATCAATCGGACACGTTGGGGAATGATGCTGTTGAGGGGCGATACTTTGTTTGTGCTTGAAGTGGAGCCTGCCGGGTATGCTTATTATGCAGCCAACGAAGCCGAGAAAGCTGCCAACATTAAAATTATTGATGTTAAAGGTTTTGGCAAGTTCGGAAGGGTTTACATTGGAGGGCTCGAGGCTGAAGTGCTGGAATGTAAAACGATTGTAGAAAAAAGGTTAGCCGAGGTAACAGGAAGGCCGGCAAGAGAAGAATCAAAATAATTTCAAATATACTATAGGAGATTGATTAATGGCTGAATTTAATACAGATGCCCTTGGCATGATCGAAACCAGAGGCTTTACTGCCATGGTAGAAGCTTCTGATGCAATGGTAAAAGCTGCTAAAGTTGAATTGACGGGTTACGAAAAAACCGGAGGTGGTTACGTAACTGCCATTGTTCGTGGTGATGTTGCCGCCGTTCGCGCCGCAGTTGATGCGGGAGTACGCGCTGCAGAAAAAGTTGGAGAAATCGTGTCAACACACGTAATCCCGAGACCTCACGAAAATGTTGACCTTGCCCTTCCTTTGGGCAGAGGCAAAATAAAAAAATAATTCATGATTTTAGCTAAGGTAGTTGGCACAGTTGTTTCCAGCCACAAACCCCGTAATATGGAAAGGATTGCCTTCTTGCTTGTCGAGAAAATCGATCCTGTTACCATGAAGGGGAAGGGCGATTTTGTGGTTGCAATGGATTCGGTAGGTGCCGGAATAAATGAAATTGTTTTCTATGTTTCAGGAAGCAGTGCCCGGTTTACACCTACCACCGAAGGTGTCCCCACGGATTGTTCAATTATTGCCATCGTTGATTTTATCGAGAAAAATGGCGCTTTCACTTACCGGAAAGATAAAGTTTAAGATATATGACTTTAGGCAAAGTAGTCGGAACAGTAGTGAGCAGTGCCAATACCACCGGTATTGCAGGAGCTACCTTTTTGTTAATCGAAAAATGCAACCAGACCGGGGTTCTCAAAAACAGTTTTTTGGTTGCCCTGGATTTGGTTGGTGCCGGCAATGATGAAATGGTAATAATTTCTGAAGGTTCTACTGCCAGGGAAACACCATTAACGGTTGGCAAACCGCTCGATGCTTTGGTAGTGGGGATTGTTGATATCATAGATGAAAACAACATTGTTACCTATAGAAAATGATTAGTGAAAATAAAATAGTGGTATTGGGCGCACTGGAATTCAGTAGCATTGTTATTGGCTTTAAGGCAATGGATGAAATGGTTAAGATAGCGCCGATCACAATTATCGATTCCCGGACGATCAGCTCAGGAAAATTTCTTATCATTTTCACAGGTGATGTGGCTTCTGTCGAATATGCATACCGAAAAGGGATAGATACAGGCATGGGTTATATTGTCGATAGTCTTTTCCTGCCGCAGGTTCACGAGGATGTTGTGTCCGCGTTGGGTAAAACCCTGAAAACTGATCAATGGGATGCTGTAGGCATCATCGAAACCAGTTCGATAATTTCAAGTATAGAAGCGGCTGATGCAGCAGCTAAGCAAGCTGAAGTTAAGATTGTTGAAATTCGGCTTGCTGATGGTTTTGGCGGGAAATCTTATGTAAAAATGATTGGCTCTTTAACTGATGTCCAGTCTTCGATAGAGGCAGGTGTTGCGAAAGCAAAGGCAAAGGATACTTTGGTTATGGATACTATCATTCCTCAACCCCATAAAGAAATCAAGCCATTTTTTATGTAAAAACTAAGCAATGGATAATTTAGAAGAAAATATACGGCAGCTTGTTAAGGAAGTAATTAAAAGCATGGAACTTACGCCGGAGTCCGATGATCATAATGAAAAAATGGGTATGTTCTCAGGCATTGATGCTGCTGTTGCAGCAGCCGGTAAGGCCTTTCATGAATTTGGTGAGGTAAGGCTTGAAACACGTAAGCTTATTATTGCAAATATGCGGAAGATTTCCTATTCGCATAATGAAGCCTGTAGTAAAATGGCTTGTGAAGAAACCGGGTTTGGTCGCGTAGCCGATAAAATCATTAAAAATGAGCTTGCCATCAAAAAAACTCCGGGTGTTGAAGATATCGAATCGGTTGCCTGGTCAGATGATGACGGCTTAACCCTCGTTGAAAGGGCACCTTATGGAGTAATTGGCTCCATAACACCAAGCACAAATCCCACAGCTTCAATTATCAGCAATGCTATCGGCATGGTTGCGGCGGGTAATGCCGTGGTTTTTAATCCACATCCTGCCGCGAAAAATGTTTCTGCTTATGTCATTAATCTTCTCAATCAGGCCATTGTAGAGGCTGGCGGGCCTAAGAATTTATTGTGTTGCATAACTAATCCAACTATCGAAACGGCTAAGGAAATGATGACACATCCGAAAATTACCATTTTGGTAGTTACCGGAGGCCCTGCAGTAGTAAAAACTGCAATGAACAGCGGTAAAAAGGTTATAGCAGCTGGCCCGGGAAACCCACCTGTGGTAGTTGATGAAACAGCAAATATTTCAAAAGCCGCCAAAGATATTGTTGATGGCGCAAGTTTCGATAACAATGTAATTTGCATTTGTGAGAAAGAAATTCTTTGTGTTGCTTCAGTAGCTGATCAGTTAAAAGCCGGAATGATAGAACACGGAGCTTATGAATTAAATAAAGAGCAAATCCGCAGGATTACTGATCTTGTGATTTCTGAGCCCGGTTCCCGTGGGAACGAAGGTGCTGCAAGCAAAGTTTACGTGGGTAAAACTGCTGCTTTTATTGCACGGTCAATCGACCTTGAGCTGCCCGAAACCACAAGATTGCTTCTATGCGAAGTAGATCCCGATCATCCTTTGGTTTGGACTGAGCAATTGATGCCCGTGATGCCCCTGGTTCGTGTTAAAGATGTGGATACGGCCATTGATCTTGCTGTTGAAGTGGAACATGGATTCAGGCATACTGCCATAATGCACTCTCTTAATATTGATAAATTGAGTAAAATGGCCAGGGCCATGAATTGTTCAATATTTATTAAAAACGGGCCGAGTTATGCAGGCCTCGGACAGGGAGGAGCCGGCTTTGCATCATTTACAATTGCCAGCCCCACAGGCGAAGGGGTTACACGTCCAAGAACTTTTACCCGCGAAAGAAGATGCACTTTGGTAGATTATTTTAGAATTGTTTAAAATCGTATTGGATGAAATTAGGCATGGTAATAGGCAGGGTGGTCAGCACCAAAAAAATTGATTCTTTTGAAGGATTGAAGCTACTGTTATTGCAGCCGGTTGACGAGCAAAAGAATCCCGTTGGTGATGCCATTGTAGCTGTTGATACCGTTCAATCGGGAATTGGGGAACTGGTTTTTTACGAAACCAGCAAGGAAGCAGGGCGGATATTCGATACCCTTATGAATCCTGTCGATGCCGCCATTATGGGAATTGTTGATGAACTTTATATTAAAAAAAATCTATGATACTCGGAAAAGTAATTGGCAATGTGGTTTCCACCATCTTGGTTAAAGCCTACAAATTCAGGAAAATTCTTGTAGTGCAACCCATCGACCCGGCTGGGAATGCAACAGGAAAATCAGTTTTGGCCATAGATGCTGTTCAGGCGGGAGTTGGTGATATTGTGCTTACGCTGGAAGAAGGTAATTCAGCAAGACAAATTATTAACGAACCGGATTCGGGGACTGTAAAATATGTGGTTGCTGCTATTGTTGATTCAGTAAATGTGGGATAAATATAAAAGGTTAAAAGAGAAAATAATCCGAAAAAGGATGAGCGAACAATTTAATAGAAACACCGATCTGGTAAAAAGGGTAGCGCTAGGGGCTGATCATGGCGCCTTTGCTGCAAAGGAAGCTTTGAAATCTTTCCTTACGGTAGCCGGTTACACTGTGGTTGATGTTGGAACTGATAATGGTACAAATGCAGTTGACTATCCCGACTTTGCTTATGCTGTTTCACGAAAGGTTGTTGATGGAAGTTGCGACAGGGGGATTATGCTTGATGGAGTCGGGATCGGTTCGTCTATGGCATGTAATAAAGTTCGTGGGATAAGGGCTGCACTATGCTGGAATTCAAAAACCATCATTAACAGTCGTCGGCATAATAATGCGAATGTTTTAACAATGGGCAGCGGCATGCATAATATTGATGAAATTTGCTCGTTGGCCAGATTGTGGCTCCAAACCGGATTTGAAGGTGGAAGACACTGGCCGAGAATTAATAAAATTACAGAAATTGAAAATAACAGGAGATAAAATGAATCAGGATGAATTAGTGGAGAGAGTTACCCGGGAGGTAATGGCGAGATTGCAGGATAAAATGAAAGATTTGGGTGGGTCTAAACCAGAAAGTTCCGGCTCAGGATTCACGATGTCGCAGGCGCAACTTGCCGGATACATCGACCATACCCTTTTAAAGCCGGGAGCTGTAAATACGCAATTCGACCAGTTGGTAAATGAAGCAATAAGCTATAAGTTCTATTCGGTTTGTGTAAACTCAAGTTGGGTGCCCTACGTGGCAAAAAAACTTCGCGGTACCGAGGTTAAAATTTGTTCTGTGGTTGGCTTTCCTCTCGGCGAAATGGATTCGAGAAGTAAAGCCTTCGAAACAAGGAATGCCATTGCCAACGGAGCACACGAAATTGACATGGTGATGAATATAGGAGCACTGAAATCAAGAAATTTAAAGTTGGTTGAAGAAGACATTCGTTCCGTTAAAAGAGCCTGTCGCAGCCATACCATTCTTAAAGTGATTATCGAGACAGCACTTTTAACCGAAGAGGAAAAAGTACTGGCTTGCGAAATTTCGAAAAAAGCGGACGCCAATTTTGTTAAAACAAGTACGGGCTTTAACGGGGGAGGAGCTACCGTTAAGGATATTGCGCTGATGCGAAGGATTGTAGGGCCTGATATGGGCGTAAAAGCCAGCGGTGGAATCAAAGATTTTAAATCCGCTGTGGATCTGATCAGAGCCGGAGCAACCAGAATTGGTGCCGGTGCCAGTGTCCAGATTATTACCGGAGGTGTTGCCCCGGGAAAATATTAACAATGTAAACTTTTAGGATATTTTTAAAGGGTCATTGAGTTTTCAATGGCCTTTTTTTGATCCTAAAAAAAGAAGAATTTTAAATCCGGATATGAAAATCGACATCAGGAAGGGGAGCAATTTGTGGTTGGATAAATAAAATTGCATTACCTGGTTTTAATCCATTTTATTGCAGCAACAGTCTGCTGTTCCAAAATTTATAACTCAATATTTCCAGGTGTTATCATTTTAAAATTAGTCAACTCATCAGTAACTTTGAAATTATACTCAGGATACATATAAATTGGTATTCGTGGTTCGGTAACGCCAACAGAATAACCATACAAGCTTTCGTATTCGTTGAGGTCTTCACCAATTTCATTAAGTTGCAAGAGATATTCTCTTATTGATTTGGATTCGATAATTATCACTTTTCCCATTTCATTAATAATGGGGCTGTGGCGACGATAACCGTCATGATCAAATTCAAGAATCCTTCTGCCATCTTCTAATATTCCGATGGTTCTGAATGTTAAACTTTTGCCAACGCCAGGCAGGTTTAAAACATTTTTGTCGATTCCCAGGAAAGGTAAGTTTGCTTTTTGGCGTAGGGCTTCAATATCCTTTACAATATTTTGAACGTTGGAAGGAAACTTTTCTATATCGTCATAGTACTTCTCTGGTATCAGGCCGATTTTCTTTTCCTCAATTTGTTCCTGAACAGCCCTGGCATTTGTAGCAAAATTGTGCTTATTTTCCTGATACCCTTTTACTGTGAAGGTATAGCTTGTGATTATGCCTATGTCGTTGAGTGTTTTACGAAGTTTTGCAGTGTGCCCCCGCACCGATGCAGCAGTGGTAAATACTTGCTGGTTTGTAATGATCCATCCTGCCGACAGGATTTTATCAACAGCTTTTTTTACATCAGGTGTAATTTCCATTGCCGATTCGAAATGGCATTGAATTACAAATTGTTGAAAACCAATAGTAGAAGCTTTGTATTTAAAGTCAGCAAGGATTTCAACCAGGGAGTCGGTTATCCGTTGGGGAAGATACGCCGGTAGTCGGGTGCCAAGTCGAACCCTGATCATCTCAGCATATTTTTTTCCTTCCGGCCTGTGAATATTGGCTTCTTTTTTCCTTTGAGCCATTTCATAAACTTCATTCAGGATGGTACGGAGCGATTTGTCGCTGCTCATCAGGCTGTCGCCCCCGGTAATCAAAATATCCCTGAGTTGTGAATCATTCTCAAAATAGCCCAATAACCGTTTTAGTTTTTCAATCCATGTTTCTTTGGGCTTTAGTTTTTCAAGGTCGAAGTTTAAGTGGCCACTCTGAAAATCGTACATGCGTTGGCATGAAACACATAGTCCGCCGCAGGCTCTTCCCACGGTGTCAGGAATAAGTATAGCTACTTCGGGATAGCGGCGATGCAGGTTGTGCAGCGAAGGAAGTATCCACCCTGCGGCATTGGGCTCCCCAACTTCAACAACATCTTCCTTTTCCCAGGCTACTATATGACCAAATTCATCAATTAGTGTGCGATTTACAAAAATATAATCCCGAAGAACCTGATCAGTCCGGCGTGATGAATCCTGATGATCTACATCCAAAAGCGACAGGTAATAAGGATTTACAAATATTGGTATTCCCTTTTCGCGGGCATCTCTCAACAGTTTTATTGTTTTGCTACTGAGTGAATAATCAAGCATTTCATTTAAAAGTTCCGGGGTACGGATGGCAAATTTCAGATGAAAATGGCTTGTGTTCCACCAAGAGAGTGCAAGTTCATATTTTTGAGCGCTATTCAGTTCCGGGCTAAAAGTGAATTTTTCGCTTTTAATTTTTCCGGCTTCAATATTTTTAATGATGATTTTAAGTATGCGCTCTTTATTTATTTTTCTTTTTCCGATAATTTCAGGGTCAAGTCCTGAGGGATGTCGCCCCATCCATTCTTCAATTTTTTCTTTGGTTGGGTTTTCCATTTTTAGCTTACCCGTCAATTGCCTGAACAAGTAAAGCATGTCGAAAAAATAGGAAATATTTTCATCGTATTTCTTGGTTTTTATCGCGTGCCAAATGGGTTTAAAAGGATTGTTAGTGATGACTTCGCCATGAAGATTCAGGTCTTCGAACCGACGCCCGGTATTGTCGATGTAATCAATGATGCGGATAGCGGCAAAATCCTGCCAGGTTAGCGATTCGTAAACCTCACGACCCTGTTCTTCAAAATTTAAAAAAGCAAGGGCATGATTATGTTCGCTGATAAAAGTTGTTACCCATGCTCTCAGCTTTTTAAGTGCTATTTCTAATGATGGGGCATGGGTAAAGAATTCTCTGACAATGGGATTCTCTTCGAAAAAAACATCGAGAATTCCCCGTACGCTAATTGAGTTTGTTGTTTTAGTTAAATTTTCGAGATACATGTTTCCAGCCTTGTTTTGTCAGAATCATTTTTAAAATGAATGAAACATTTGGCAGGACAGGTAATATTTGGTAATGTTTTTTTTTGGAATTAAAATTTGATAATTAGTTGTTAAAACTTGTTTGAATCCATCCTAAATTGTCCCACCAATCAAATTTCATGCAAAGATACAAATTTTCCTTTAAAAAAACAACCAGCCCCGACATCCGAAAATGGATACCCCAACCTTTCCACAACCCATAACCCCCAAAGTACTTGTTATTGGTAGTCCCGAAACTTCAGGAAAGAATCTGATTCTTTTAGTCGGACAGTAGTGGAAAATAATAATTAACAAATAAATTGTATCAAAGAATTGGGAATGTACCTTGTAAACGAATACATTACATTTCGGCTGTTCATAACTGCCTGATAAATTGACTGAATTTGAAAATAAATAATTTTATTTTTGATGCCCGTTTTTAAACTAAAACGGGGTTTCAATTTTTAAAAGCTTTCCGGATGTTTCGTAAACTCACTTTACTCACTGTTTTAATCTATTTTGCCATAGGATGTAACCAGAATTCTGCCGATGAATTGCTTGTGCAAAAGGCAATGAAAATCCATGATCGGGTACTTACTGTCGATTCACACACTGATACACCTTTATGGTTTTTGCGGGGAAATTTTGACCTTTCGGAGCGGCATGATGCCCGCGAAGATGGCAGCAAAGTAGATTTCCCACGAATGAAAGAGGGTGGCATGGATGCAGTATTTTTTGTTGTTTTTTTGGGGCAACGTGAACGAACACCTGAAGGTAATGAAATTGCAGTGGCTAAGGCGGAGAAAATTTTCGACTCATTACATGCTGTAGTGAATCGCCTGCCTGAGTTGGCCGAAATAGCAAGCACTCCCAATGATGCTTTTCGTATTGAAAAGGAAGGGAAAAGAGCCGTTTTTATTGGGATCGAAAATGGTTACGCCATTGGAAATGACATTTCATTGATTGAGCATTTCTACAACCGGGGTGCACGATACATCACTTTGTGTCATACAAAGAACAACGATATTTGTGATTCGTCCACCGACAGTATTGAATTTAACGGGCTGAGTGAATTCGGCAAACTGGTGGTAAAGGAAATGAACCGTGTTGGGATGATGGTTGATGTTTCACACATTTCCGACAGTAGTTTTTACGATGTTATAGATTTATCGAAAGCTCCGGTCATCGCATCACATTCTTCTGCCAGGGTAATTTGCGACACTCCACGAAATTTAACTGATGATATGCTTGTTAAGCTTGCCGAAAATGGAGGTGTGGCTCAGGTTTGTATTTTGAGTGACTATGTAAAAAAAATGCCATCAAATCCACTTCGCGATTCGGCGAGGAGGGCACTCAGGGAGAAATACAGAAATTTTGAAGGCTTATCCGATGAAGAAATGAAAATGGCCAGGGAAGAATGGTATGGTTTGAACAAGAAATTTCCGGGCAATCTTGCCACATTGCAGGATTATGTGGATCATATTGATCATATTGTGGAAATAGCAGGTATCGATCATGTTGGTATCGGGACGGATTTTGATGGTGGTGGGGGAGTAAACGGTTGTTATGATGTGAGCGAGATGCCAAACATAACCATCGAGCTGGTAAAACGCGGATATACTGAAGAACAAATCACTAAAATTTGGGGAGGAAATTTCATGCGCGTGATGAGCGATGTAAAAAAGATAGCTGACATACAAAATCACCAAGCTCTAAACTGAAAATCGTTAATTGTCCCGAAAATTACGAAAATTGTCCGAAGGACTCCTTTGGACGATTTTCGTAACTTTTCGAGCCCGCCTTGCTCGCCTCGCTGCGAAGCGGGTCGCCAGCGTAGGTTATTGTTAAGGCGAGGCAGGGATGCCCGGGTTTTGCCCGGCATAAAAGTTAATGGTTAAAAGTTTGGTTATACTACCTATTTTTGTAGATGTAAATAATGGCTATCAATGTAAATAGATTTCTCACCGCCAGTTGGCGGATCGAAATGACAAGGCTTTTAAGTGTTTGTTGAGGAAGGTGGCAATGGGTGCAAAGCACCCATTGCCACCTTCCTCCTGACCTTTATGAATAGCCTGTCTTTTCGAGGGAGCGTAGTCCCGCACGTGCGGGATCCCGACCCTTCGGGGACTGAGACCCGCTTCGCAGTGAGGCGAGTCTGCCTCGCCAACACCATTGCTTGCACAAACGGCAAGGCGGGAATCTGTTGACAAATTATTATCGCTGTTATTTGTCACCAACAATTATTGATATTTTACTGTACACTAAATTCGCAGTAGAACCAAAAGTTTTGATAAAAAATTGAGCGTTTTAATTTACACACTTTACATACTTTACTAAACAATAGCTTTTTCAAGTGAAATAATTTAATAATCCAATAACTTAATTCCTCAACTCTATGAACTCTAACTTCCAACTTCTAAACTCTAACCTCTAACCTCTAACCTCTAACCTCTAAACTCTAAATTCTAAACTCTAAATTCTAAACTCTAAATTCTAAACTCTAAACTCTAAACTCTAAATTCTAAATTCTAAATTCTATATGAAGCAATACCTCAACTTATTAAATCATGTCTTATCCAACGGAGTTGAAAAGTCGGATCGGACGGGTACAGGAACCATAAGTGTTTTTGGATACCAGATGCGCTTTAACCTGGAAGATGGTTTTCCGGTGTTGACTACCAAAAAACTCCATCTGCGTTCGATTATCCACGAGCTGCTATGGTTTTTAAATGGTGATACCAACATCAAATATCTAAACGACCACAAAGTGAGGATATGGGATGAATGGGCAGATGAAAACGGCGATCTTGGTCATATTTATGGCTATCAGTGGCGATCGTGGCCAGCGCATGATGGCAATCATATCGATCAGATTAGTCGTGTGCTTGATTCGATAAAAAACAATCCGGATTCGCGCCGTCATCTTGTGAATGCCTGGAATGTGGGAGAGCTTGATAAAATGGCTTTGCCACCCTGCCACATCATGTTTCAGTTTTATGTTGCCAATGGTAAATTGTCGCTGCAGATGTATCAGCGCAGTGCTGATATTTTTCTGGGAGTTCCTTTCAACATTGCTTCGTATGCTTTATTGTTGCAGATGATGGCACAGGTTACCGGTCTCCAACCAGGAGAATTTGTACACACCTTTGGCGATGCACATATTTATCTCAATCATATCGACCAGGTAAAATTGCAACTTACACGTGAGCCTTATGCTTTGCCACAGATGAAAATAAATCCTGAGGTTAAAAACATTTTCGATTTTAAATTTGAAGATTTTGAATTGGTGAATTACAGAGCACATCCACATATTAAAGGGGAGATTTCTGTTTAAGTTAATGGTTAAAAGTTAATGGTTAAATGTTGTGGTGCATGGTGCGAGACCCATTATTCAATAAATGATTTCCTGATAAGATTAAGATTTTGTATTTTTGTAATACTTAATAATATTATATGATAAAGAATGCCAAAGATTTTTGAATATTTAGGAATACTGATTTTTTTTTACTCGAACGAGCATGAGCCCATTCATGTACATGCAAAAAAAGGAGAGTTTGAAAGTAAAGCAGAGTTCTATATCATAAATGGAGCTATTACAGAGATTAAAATCAGAAATATACCAGGAGCGAAGCCACTGAAAGGAAAGATTCTTAAAGATTTTGAGATTTTTCTTGAAAAATATGCGGATAAAATAGTTGAAAAATGGATTAGCTATTTTGTTTATCACAAAGATGTTGATTTTGAAATAATTACAAAACGATTAAAATGAGAATTATTGTTGACTATAAAGATTCCGAACCTGGATTTGACCAATTGAAGATTGATTCTGCAAAGTATTTGTCGGATTATGCAATTCGGATTAAGTTTAATGATGGAAATGAAAAACTTGTTGATTTTAAATCCTTCTTATCAAAATCATTTCATCCCTCGATTAAAAAGTATCTTGATGAAAATAAATTCTCAAACTTTTCATTGACTGATGGAAATCTTAATTGGAATGATTACGATTTAATATTCCCAATCTCAGATTTATATAACGGTCGGATTGATGCGTAAACCTCGAAACCAGAACAACGTGTATAATCCATAATGGCATTAGAGGTTTTTGAGCGTTATCACCCGCATCAAAATTGGTACGTTTTGATAGGTTTGAAGCCCGTAATCCCATACGTATCATGCACTCAACGTTATTAGTTAATTGTTAAAAGTTGAAATACATTTTAGGTTTGAACTTTAAAAATCAAAAAACTTAATAATCCGCTAGTGGGCGGACAAGCTCAATAACCCATTAACTCAACTCTATAAACTCTTAACTTTATGAACTTTAGCTCACTCTATGAACTCTTAACTCGATGAACTTTAGTTCACTTTATTAACTCTTAACTTAAAAAATATGATAACCATCATCGTAGCCATAGCAAAAAACGCTGCCATCGGAAAAGATAACCAACTTTTGTGGCACATTTCCGAGGATCTGAAAAGGTTTAAAAGACTTACTGCCGGACATAAAGTGATTATGGGGCGCAACACGCTTATGTCGCTTCCCAAATGGCCCTTGCCCAAGCGCACTAACATCGTGATAACTGATAATCCAGCGGAGGTTTTTGAAGGTTGCGAAATGGTTTTTTCGATTGAGGAAGCGGTTTCAAAATGCAGAGCTGACGAAGAATGTTTTATTATGGGTGGTGCCTCCATTTACAGGCAGTTTATGCCTTTGGCCAATAGGCTCTATATTACCCGTGTTAATAAAGATTTTGAAGGCGATACTTTTTTCCCGGAAATAGATGAAAAAGTTTGGAAGCTTGTGGAAAATTCTGAAGATGTTGAAATGGAGGATGGGAGCTTCAGCTATTGTTTTGAAACTTATTTAAAAATGATATAGCGGATTTTCCTAACAATATTTTTATTAACCCAGTATGGGTTAAGGTATTGTAGTACATGACCTGGTATTCAGTTGCCAACAACCCGGTACGGGTTGCGGGTATTTGAGTTCAAGGGTTTTGTCATTTATATTTGTATCAAAACCCATACTGGGTTTTAGTCTTTTCATTACAGATTGCTTTATCTACAAAAGCTCAACCTATACTGGGTTGTAGATTGTTTTTCATCCCTAACAATATCTCGGTTTTATTATTCTAAGGCTGAATTTGTCATAGGCAAAAGAACTATGAATGTAAAGGAAGAAAAAAAGTTTTTGGTAGTGAAAAGCCGTGTAGGCATTGTTGCAAATTGAAGGGTAGCAAAGTCAAAACCCGACAAGAGTTAATTTCTTAGGTAAACTACTTACCCAAAATTGCCCGTGAGGCATTTACATCACCACGACAGAGGAATCTCAATTCTTTTGAAACATCTGTTCCATCCACATTAATTGAGTTATCCTCAAAAATAAAATCTGATGCCGAAAATGTGTTGATGATTTGAATGGTTCTGTTTTCTATCAAATTAGCATCCAGGCTATCTATCAAATTATCACCATTTACATCCGCCGCTAACAGCGCCAAGCCATTTAGCGTGAAATCGGGAATATTGTTGTAATGCAAGGCTGTGGCCAATGCATCAGTTGCATTTACGCCACCCCATTCAAATCCTTCGCCGATTTCAAACTGATATTCTCCAGATTTTACTGAAAAACCGAAAACACCATCTATCCCGGAAACTACTGAATCAATTCTACACAGGCTTTCATCAAGCAGATAAATTTTTGCATTCTCAACTTTTGTATTGAGGGAGTCATCATAAATTAAAGTCCCGGAAATATTGAATCTTTCGTGTGCATAAGCTTTGATGCAAAGATCGTAATGATAGGGTGTCCCCAAACCAACCTGATACCAGTAGGTTGGCCACAATGAAGGGTCTGGTGCAATCCAGCACTTTCCGCTTTCCAGTTCAGGCATGGCATATTGTGTTATGGTATCCTCAACAGCGATGGGCCAAACATCTCCGGGGTCATTGGAATCGTAACGAATCTGTACATAAAAATCCTCACCTGCCGGAATAAGAATGGCTGAGTCAAGATCGAAAGTATAGTAACCGGATAATTCGAGCAGGGTTTCATCCATCGAGCCTAACAAGCCATATACTGAATCCTGAAAATGATCGAAGATTTTGATCTCAACCCCGCAATTGGTGGAAACAATAAAGGAGCCAATTTTAGTAATTTCAGTGTCACGATCCGTGCCCTCAAATTTCACCAAACCATAACCCACCTCACTATTGAAGCCAACGCCCCAGTAGCCACCGATTTCATCGTATTGATAAATATGGATTCCTGTTTCATTTTCTATTACCTCAGGCCAATAGCCATTGTATTTTCCAAACTGTGAGTCGTTAAAGGAGATGTAATAGTAACCACTTTCGCCAAAGCCCTGCCCCCATGTATTCCTCACTATCCAGGCTCCGGAACCGCCTGCCGTCGAAAGTGTATCGTTCCAGCCAACAATAACTCCGGCATGATTCACCGAATTTCCGGTGTAGTAATAGGTAAAATCTGTGGAGTTGTAATACGCATCATTCCACATCAATAAACTCCAAACCGGGCCGTAATTCAACACGGTTTGTTTTATATAATTGATGTTTTGTGGTGGTGGATAACGTGATTCGTTGATGTAATAAAGTGCCGAAAAATCCGTAGGACAATTATCATTGCTGTTGGTTCCGCCGGGATAGGGGTCTTCACTTTCGAGGTAGGGACCCGATCGGCGGGCAAAATACGCCGACGACATCCAGTGGTTTCCGTTGGTATTGCGTGATGGGATGTAGCCGTGGCAGAATTTCAGATTATTGTCGGAAAGGTTATATTCGGGATAGCCGAGCATTTGAAGTCGGCATTCAACGGTTCCCATTGTTGAATAGGCCCAGCAGCCGCCAGCAGATTGCGATTTTACGGGGGTGAGGTAGGCCGAATCTCTCAAATCGTAAACCTGTGGCAGGTCGCGGTTTATTTCGTAGCTGAAATTTTTATACCTGTCGTACAGCGGTTTAATGGGAGGAAGCACAATCCCGTTGGTTTCCATTTCCCGCAGTTCATCCTGTGAAATATGATAATCAGGATCGGCAGGTTCTTTTTCAGGCAAAGGCTGCCCGGCAAGGCTTATTGTAAAAATGATCAGAAACGAAAGTATAATTGTTCTCATGCTTAGTGTTTTATTATGATTTTAAATCCGGCAGATTTCATGGTGGAAGATGTTTTTAATTCAATTTTTAATAGATAAACACCATCTTCAAATTCATTAAGATCAATTTGGTTTAGCATTTCAAAGGTAGAAAATATTTCTATTCCCAAAACATTCATTATGGCCAGCTTTTCCACCCGAAAATCATTTACTTTAGGATATTCAATATTTAAGGTTTCGTTGGCCGGATTTGGATAAATTTTTATTCCCAGGCCGCGATCGGTGTTGTCCAACACAATGGCCGGGGGAGGAGTTATTCCATTATAAAAAGTTAATCCTCCCGAATAATTGCCAACAATCATATCCGGAAAATTATCATTGTTTAAGTTCCCGATTGCCACAGCGCTACGCAGGCCATCATCGATCCACAAATAATTTTTCATCACCAGGTTAAATTCGCCGTCAAGATTATTTTGGATGTTGTCGTAATAAAAGATTTCACCAAATTCGGAGCCGGCAAAAAGGTGGATTTTTCCTGATTGATCCCTGTAAAAGTGCGGGATGCAATAACCAAAAATGGATAGATTCGGGTTGCGGACATTCACCATTCCGAGGCTATCGGTTATGAGGGTAAATTCAGGATTTGAGATACTTCCTGAATTTTGATAAAATGAGATGGTTCCATTTCTTTTTCCCACCAGTAAATCTGTTAATCCATCGCCATCCAAATCAAAAAACTGAGGGGTGCTGTAACTTCCCGCATCAATGTTTTGGTATTTTTCGTCAACAAACTCAAAGTTTGAAGGTCCCCCCGTTGATGCGGTATTTTCAAAATAGAACAAAGTTCCTTCATCATTTCCTACCAGCATGTCCTTATCACCATCGCCATCCAAATCAACAAAAGCTGGCACTGCAGCAAAAGGTTTTTCACCTTGGGGAAAATGGGAAGGCAAGTTGGCGAAATTGCGATCGATAAGTTTAAAGGACGGTTGGGAGGCTGTGCCGGTATTTTCAAGCAAGGCCAGTTGAGCACGGTAATCGCAGTAAAGGTTCATGGCTGTGCCGTAATAGGATGAATCCAGGTAACCAAAATTTCCGACCACAATGTCCATCAGCCCATCATTGTTGTAATCGAACAAAACAGGTACTGCTCCTGCGCCAAAATCAATCATTTCGTCCTGAAGGAAGGCTTTGTTGACGAGTTCAAAATCCGGATTATTGGTCTCGCCATTGTTTATGTACAGCCAAATATTATTGAGGTTTTGGGCTTTCACCAGGCTTGGATCGAAGGGCGAAACGATCATGTCTTTTTTCCCGTCATTGCTTACATCGAGGTAATTCATTACCGGAAAGGAGAGCATATTTATCGAATCGTTGTTGTCAGGAAATTTATAGCTATGGCTTACCATCAGCGCATCTTCGGGGGTGCCGCCATTGATGAGCAGGGCAGGGGAGGAGTAATCCACATCGCCCAAAAGCAAATCGAGCAAGCCATCGTCATTGTTGTCGAAAAGCATAAATGTAGAGCCTGTGTGTTTGGGGTCGCCTTTGGCCTGCGCACCCCCTCCGGCTCCCCCTGAAGGGGGAGGGACTTCCAACGCACGGGGAGAATTTGATAGCGATTTATTTATGTAGAAACAGGTATCCAGATAAATGATGTTAGATTCGTCACTTTCGGCGAAGCGTCCCCAGCAGTTTTCGGTTTTTCGAAAGATGAGTGAATCGGCGCTTCCGTAACGTTCCATTGATTCGTTGAGGTGAAATTCGACAAAAGAACCCAAGCCCCAAAATGTGAGCAGATCAAGATCACCATCATTGTCGATGTCGTAAATGGCCGGATAATCGGCGTAAGTTACCAGCACATTTACATAGCCATTGCCCTGGAAAGATTTCAGGTAAGGAAAAACAACAAGTTCAAACATTGCATTTGGGTTTCCGGTGTTGCGATAAACCTTAATGCCTGCAAAGCCTTTGGAATAAGCAAAAATATCGTTGAGCCCATCCATGTTGTAATCAGCAAATATTACCCAGTCATCAAAATGGGGAAGTTTGCCGGCAAGTGCAGCATTAAAAGTGTAGCTGCTTTCTCCCACAAATCCTTCATTATGATAAGTCATTGTGCGGTTTCCATCGCGGTCGAATATTACCAGGTCGCGGATGCCATCGCCATCAAGATCTATTTCTCCAAACTGGCAGGCGTTTATGCCTCCGGCCCAGGGATTTCCAAAGGTGTGTTCCGGTGTGTCTTTAACAGCAATGTCAAATCTTTTTTTAAATCCGAAAGGCAGATCATATTGCGCTAAAACACTGCCCGATAGAAGCAGGCTGATATACATTAACAGGAAAAGCTTTCTCATAAAAAATTATTTAATTGAATTTACAAAGATACGGTTTTCGCATTCAAAGGTTAGGTAATCTGTTTTGTGAAAAGTTAGAAAGGAGATGGGGGAAATTGCAGTAATGGAGTAATGGAGGGATGGAGATGGGATGGAGAGACGCACAGCCTGCCCCGATTTTTCGGGGGACGTGCGTCTGGAGTGGTGGAATCCCGATGGTTATCGGGATGGAGTAATGGAGTGATGTAGCAAGATCAAACATCCTACTTCAAACATCGGACATCTGATATATCATAAAAAATCAGATGTCTGATGTGTGATGTTTGATTTAAGATTGTACAGTTTCACCAGGATTCTTTTTGAAGTGTTTTTTGATTTAAAATTGTTGGAATATAGTCATCCGATGAATTCCTCCCGGAAGTAGTACCATTACTAATCGTAAAATGTCATTTGCTTAAGCACTATTCATCGGATGACTTTTCCTGGTTACCCGATATGAGTCACACCGTGAATAAGCCCGGACAATAACAGAGGTTAGAGGGGAGGAGTTAGAGGGGAGATGGGGGAAATTGGAGTGATGGAGTAATGGAGGGATGGAGAGACGCACAGCCTGCCCCGATTTTTCGGGGGACGTGCGTCTGGAGTGGTGGAATTATGGAGTGATGGATAGGTGTGGCAAGATCAAACATCTTTCATCATACATCGGACATCTGATATATCATAAAAAATTAGATGTCCGATGTAAGATGTTTGATATAGGATTGTACATTTTCAGCAGGATTCTTTTTGAAGTGTTTTTTGATTTAAAATTGTTGGAATATAGTCATCCGATGAATTACTCCCGGAAGTAGTACCAGTAATAATCGTAAAATGTCATTTGCTTAAACACCGATTTTCGCCGATACTACTTTTACCATAATTTATTCCTAATTTATTCCTTGCTATTTTATTTTTAATTAAGTGAATAACCTTTCACACGATTAGTATGTACTTCTATATCAATAGTTA